>ERZ651776.752-NODE-752-length-43346-cov-10.590122_pt1 | contig 43346 bp, 35 predicted proteins | sample MGYA00514761_ERZ651776 | MGnify/ENA metagenome assembly ERZ651776
CCGGATGGCCACCCAAAAGTACACTGACCGCCTAGACCGCCACCCAAGCCGCGATAAGACCCAAGGCTAAGCCCTGAACCAAGCCCTTACCGGCAAGCTCTGTCTGGTCACATGGTTAGATTGCGGCGGAATCAACCACACCACTCATTGCAGCACGCAAAACACGCTCATAATCCATCGCTTTGAACTGGATTGGATTGGTTGCCGCCGACGGATCAAGGATCGCGGCACGCGCGATGGCAGGCACGTCCACCGTTTCAGAAATCGCCTCGGTTAACCGATGCGGAATACCCACTTCATCTCTAAGGGCCAACACCCACGCCAAAAAGTCCTCATAAGTGCTGCCAACCTCTAAATGACGCGCGAGCGATGCGAGCGGCGCCTCGATCACGGACCGATTGGCTTGCAGTACATAGGGCATCAAAATCGCGTTAAGCAGGCCATGATGTGCATTGTGATACGCACCCAGCGGGTGTGCTAAGGCATGCATTGCGCCCAAGCCCTTTTGAAACGCCGTGGCCCCCATCATCGAGGCAATTTGCATCTGCGTTCGCGCGTCAAGATCAGCGCCATTGGCGACGGCCCGGATCAGATAGTCCCGAACAATGACCATTCCTTGTCGCGCGATGCCTTCTGCCATCGGGTGAAACACCGGTGAGCAATACGCTTCCAATAAGTGCGACAGGGCATCCATCCCGGTGGCGGCCGTCAGATGCGGCGGCAACCCAACCGTGAAGTCCGCATCCAGCAAGACGATCTTTGGCAACATCTGCGGATGAAAAATAATGACCTTGCGGGTCGTCTCTGTCTCTTTAATCAGTGCCGCCCGGCCAACCTCAGAGCCTGTTCCAGCTGTGGTGGGTACGGCAATAATGGGTTGAATGACGGAGGCGTCCGCTCGCTGCCATTGATCGCCAATGTCTTCTAGATCAAAAAGCGCGCAGCGTTGATGCGCCATGACGGCGATCGTCTTACCCACATCCATCGCGCTGCCACCCCCGATGGCCAAGACGCCATCATGACCGCCCGCACGGTAGGCTTGGCAGCCAGCCCCGACCTCCGAGCCGGTCGGATTGCCGTTCACTTCAGAAAAAACCCCGGGTGCTAGGCCCGCTGCTGACAGAGCAGCAAGCACCTCCTGAACCAAAGGCAGCCCCAGCAGCATTCGGTCCGTGACAATCAATGGCCGCTGAATCTTCAAAGACTGGCAGTAGTCCGCAAGCTCTACGCGCCGGCCTGGTCCAACATGGATCTGGGTTGGATAGTTCCAATCTGCTTGGGTCAACCTTGACCTCCTTTAACACTTTCCTCACTCGCCATAAAACGCGGCAACTCACCGAGCACACTTTTACGTCACAAGCCGCCCGCCTAACAAGGCCGCGCTCAGAATGACTGCTTTGTTCAGTTACTTGAGTGCCCCTACCGAGCTCTGCCGGCCCCATATCACTCTGGCTTTTTGGCCAATCGCCGCAAGTCGGCCCTAGAAAACTAAAATTGCACGCCCCTGGATCTCACCCGCCGCCAGCGCCCGCGTTGCTTCATTTATGTCATCCAGCGCATATCGCGCGGTCACCATGGCGTTTAGATCCAACGTACCTTCTTCATACCATTTAATGTACCGCGGAAAATCGTGATCCGGACTGCACGAGCCGCCAATACTCCCAATAAAACGCTTCTCGTTCATCAGAAGATCAATCGGGTCGAGTTCGACCGGTGTCGTCGGCACCCCAACGAGCACCGCCGTGCCACCGGGCTCTGCCCCAAAAAACCCGGTTCGGGCAGCAGGCACAATTTGCTCCATGGTTTTTCGAATACCGATACAGTCAAAAACAAAATCGGCGCCAGCAACCGTCTCTCGGCGAATCGTATGGCGGTCGGTTTGGGTCGTCAGCGCACGAATCACAGCAATCGGGTCTTCTTTTGCGGCATTAATCACATGGGTTGCACCAAACTGCTTGGCAAATGCCAACTTCTCATCATCCAAATCAATCGCGATCAGTGGATTCGCGCCGCGCGCTCGAGCTGCGACCACCGCGGACAAACCCACACCACCCACGCCAAATATAGCGACACTGTCGCCCGCTTGGACGTTTGCCGTATTTTCGACCGCACCCGCGCCGGTCATGACCGCGCAACCAATAATAGAGGTTACAAGCGGCTCGATCGTTGAAGGCACCTTCACAACATAGCGCTCATCGGCCAGCGTATGATCGGCCCAAGTGAAGACATTACTACTGGTTGCAACCTGTCCGTCAGCGAACTCGATCCGAGCCGCCTCGGGCACTCGATCACCAGGACTAATTTGGCGGGGGACCCAGGTGACCATCACTCGATCGCCAACCGCCAGGTGTGAAACGGCTTCCCCAATCTCTAAGACCTCGCCCGTTGACTCGTGTCCCAAGACTTCTGGGCCATTGCGAGCCCGGTGCATCGTGTGCAGTTGGCTGTGGCAGATACCACTGGCGAACTGCTTGATCAAAACTTGGTAGGGGCCCGGCGACGGCAATGTCACCGCATGGATACCGAGGGGTCCAGCCTCTTTTGGGACGACTACAACCCGTGCTTCAACTGCCATGTGACGCTCCTTAAAAAACTTAACAACCCAGAGAGCCTCCGCCCGGGACCAATAAGCCCCGACGTACGCCCTTACCCTAATTCGCGCGCTGCACCAAGTGACGCCTTAATCAAAACAAGCCGATCAAGGCGCTGGTTGCAACGCAACTGCCATTTGCACAACCTTGCCTTATTCTGGCGGGTGATCGCGCCAGCAACATCAGGGCACGAGCCCCACTCACGGTCTCCATCACGGTTTTATCACCATCTCTATCTCTATCTCTATCACCCGCGCGATTACCCTAGCCATCAGATGGCTGTGCTGATTCAGGCGGCCTCGAGGAAAGCCCCGTAAAATCAAACGCACTGACCTTAAAAGCCTTGAGCCAACGCGGTGAAGTCCATCAGATCCTCCAGCGCGGCCATGGCTTTCAGTACGGTCAAGTCATCGCGCTGACGTCCAATCACCTGCATTGCAATGGGCATACCGTCTGCTGCCAATCCAATCGGCACGCTGCCCGCAGGGTTACGCGTCATATTGAGCCCCATCGTAAAGGAAACCCAATCAGGCGTTTCTTCGCCATTGACCAAACCATCGCCCATTAAGGTTGGCGCATGACCTCGGGTTACCGGTGTTATTAAGATCGGCGCTTGTTGCAGTACGGCGTCAAGCTGATAGGCGTAGGTGTGGCAGTGATCGATGGCCACGGCATAATCTGCGGCGGTAAACCGGTCCAGACCCATTTCAATCTGGGGCCGTAGCGCTGCATCAATTTTCTCCCAATCTTTTGTGCCTCTTAAATGACCTTGGGCGCGCGCTCGAGCTGCCGTCCAAAAGACCAGCCAATCCGCGAAGGGATGTTTATCCCAGATTGTTTCCTGCTCGATCACCTGCACGCCGGCACGGCGCAACTGCTCAATGGCACCCTCGCACAGCGCTAAGATTTCGGCATCACAGCTCGTGATCCCCATGGTCGGCGACCAGATCACCGCCTCAGGGAGCGCGCCATCAAGTTGAGGCGCCCACGGCGCATTCGGCGCCGGCAGCGAAAAGATATCGGTTGGCTCAGCACCGATGCACTGATCCAACACAAAGGCCGCATCCCGAATACGACGGGTCATGGGCCCCTTAACCGTAAGCAAACCCGAGCCGGTTGGTTTCGGCCCACCGTTCGGCACCCGGCCTTGGGATGTCTTAATGCCACTTAAGCCGCACAAGGCCGCTGGAATTCGGATCGAGCCGCCACCATCGCTGCCGGTCGCTAAAGGAACCATGCCCGCGGCAAGCGCCGCCGAGGATCCGCCTGAGGAACCCCCTGGGGTTCGCGTTAAATCCCAGGGATTCTTAGTCACCCCGAACGGCACGTTATCGGTTTTACCTTTGTAGCCAAACTCAGGGGTATTGGTCTTGCCAACAACAATGGCGCCCGCGGCGCGCAAACGTCGGACCAATTCAGAGTCTTCAAGGGCCGGTGCATCCTCTGTATGAAAAGCAGACCCAAACGTGGTGATGTAGCCTTGGGCGTCTTCTAAGTCTTTCACCCCGAAAGGAATGCCCGCCAGTGGCAGATGCTCACCGGCGGCGAGACGTTGATCGATCTTGGCAGCCTCATCGAGCGCCCTTGCGTCATCAACGGCGCAAAAGGCATTGATAACGGGATCGAGGCGATGAATGTTCTGAAGCGCTGCCGTAACCAAAGCCTTGCAACTGGTTTGGCCCGTTTGGACTTGCTGTGTTAAATCCAAAATTGTGGTTTGACGGAAATCCATGATGCGCTCCCAGCGGTTGATTAATCTGCGTTATCGGCCGCATCAAGTCGCACTGACATCAGCCCGTTTACGCGCGGATTCTGCTTACCTTGGTCTATCTTGGCCGGATCCGCCCATCGGGTCGCTGCCGGCTTGTTGAACCCATCAGCCAGAACCAACAGATGGGCCGCTCAAAAGACTATAAACCAATGATCCAAAAAATGCAGTCGGCGCAACAGTTCGTCAAAACAGTCGCCTTGAACCATCAAAAACGGGTTCTCAAGGCGATCCTTGTACCCGGCAATTTTTAAGTGCAGTAAAAACCCAATCGTTCACAGCCAGCATGATCGAGGCTCGCCTCAACACCCGCGAGCAACGCGCGGGTCCCGCGTAAGGCCCTGCCAGGTCAAGTGCCGCTCTGAACACGCTCCGAAAAGGGGCGCTGGCTAAAGATTCTTCAACCGATAGATCGACACGGTAACAGGCGTTGCTGCGCGCATGGGCGGTCCTTGATCAGACTCAAGCGCAGCGGTCGGTCTTGGACTGTGACACAAGCGTCATTCGTGCAAAGCGGCACGACGGGTCTTCGCCCGCAAATCTGGCCCCTCGAAGTGCCAGCCAGGCGCTTTGAACAAAATTCCGAATCGTTGCGACGCGGTTTGGCAGGCCTTGAGATCACGCCAAAGCGCGAGATATCCAGCAACGGCAAAATACAGCGGATTTCGCCCTTCTAAGTTTTTGGTCAAACCGTACACCACTGGTCGCTCTGGGATTTCCTCAGCGAAAGTACCAAAGAACCGGTCCCAAATAATCAACACACCGCCATGATTTTGATCCAAATAGGCCACGTTCGAGCCATGATGAACCCGATGATGACTGGGCGTATTGAAGATCCATTCAAACCAAGCCGGCAGTTTATCAACTGTCTCGGTGTGAACCCAAAATTGGTACGCCAGGTTAATACTGATCATGGTGAGCACCATGACCGGGTGAAAGCCTAACAACGGTAGCGGCAACCAAAACCAGTATTTATGGATCCGTTCTCCCACACCTTGGCGCAGTGCCGTGCCAAAATTCATGATCTGGGCGGAATGGTGGGCTTCATGACCCGCCCAGAATAAGCGTACTTCGTGATTGGCCCGATGAAACCAATAATAGATTAAATCATCGAGAACAAAGAGTAGGCACCACGCCCACCAATGCGTCCCGACCACCGTTTTCAGCGGCGACAGTTCATAGAGTTGGTAAAAGACGACAACAGCCAGCGCTTTTGGCAGCACATCAATGAGCGCAGAGAGCACCAAAAGCCCCAAGGACAAGGCCGTGTCACGCGGTTGATACCATGCTTTTTGGTAAACAAAGGACACTAACGCTTCAACCAAAATCGCCAACAAAAAAGCCGGCAAGGCATACTGATTGATCGAATCCGCTGTCAGCATCCGTTAAACCCTCTCATGATAAAACCCCTTGGCATACGCTCTGCGCCATTTTGTAATGCCACCTTAATCTACTTGGACGGCCTGCGGCGTTGCCCGAGCAACCAGCAATGGCTTGCGCGACAACCATTTAGCGCGTGCAGGAACCAGTCATTCCCGAAATAGATGCCGTAATTGGGTCGCGCGAAGCTTCCCCGAGGCCTTAAACTAATGATTGTAAAGATTTTTCAAACATTTATACTTCGCGCCTTTCCCCCGGCCCTCGTGCCAAACTCCGACAGGATACCATCCTTTGCTGAATACTGACGTGCCAACAACGTTCGAGAACCTCGAACTACCGACCAATCTCTTATCCACCCTGACCGCGCTGGGCTATCAACACCCAACCCCGGTTCAAGCGGCGAGTATTCCACATTTGTTGACGGGAAAAGACCTGCTCGGACACGCGCCAACCGGCACGGGGAAAACGGCTGCCTTTAGCCTGCCGTTACTCGCTCGCATCGATGTGACCAAAAATACGACCCAAGTATTGGTCCTTGCACCGACCCGTGAATTGGCAATCCAAGTTACCGCCGCGATGAAGCAGTATGGCGCCGACCTAAAAGGTCTGAAAACCTTGTCCATTTACGGCGGACAGGATTACGGACCCCAACTACAACAGCTAAGAGCCGGCCAACATGTGGTTGTCGGCACGCCTGGTCGCGTCATGGACCATATCCGCCGTGGGACGCTCAAGCTTGATACCTTAGAAGCGTTGGTGCTGGATGAAGCCGATGAAATGCTCAAAATGGGTTTCCTAGAAGACGTTGAATGGATCCTGGAACAAACCCCAGATACTCGCCAAATGGCCTTATTTTCCGCCACCATGCCACGGGAAATCAAACGCATCGCAACGCGTTTCATGAAGACCCCTGAGACCGTCTCGATCAAGGCGTTGATCGGCGCGAAAGCGATGATCAATCAACGCTATAGCATTATGGCGGCAAAAGAGAAGCCTGAGGCCTTACAAAAACTGCTCAACTTCGAAGCGTTTGATGCCGTCTTGATTTTTGTTCGGACTAAGGTGCAAACGGAAAGCCTCGCGGAACTTGTGAGCAAAAACGGCCATCGAGTCGCGGCCATCCATGGTGATCTGGCGCAAAGTCAACGCGAGCAAATTATTAAACGCCTGTCCAAAGGCCAGCTCGATATTGTGGTTGCAACCGATGTTGCTGCGCGCGGCTTAGATGTTGAACGCATCAGCCACGTGATCAATTTTGACGCGCCACATGATGCTGAGACCTACGTTCACCGGATTGGACGCACGGGTCGTGCTGGCCGAAGCGGTGAAGCCATCATTTTCCTTAACAAACGAGAAGAACGGCTGATTCGCGGTCTAGAACGCGAGACGCAAAACAAATTAACGCAATATCACCTGCCGACTGCACTGATGATTCGCGAAAAACAGTTGACTGATTTTGCGGCAACGTTAAAAACCGCCGTTGAAGCTGGGGCCCGCGAGGAACTGATTGACGTCATTGACCGGATCGCCAACGAGCTCGAAACCGACCATTTAACCATCGCGGCAGTGATGGCCAGTCAACTGCTCCCTGAGCGCAGTCCTGGCAGTCGAAAAACGTCCGCCGCCGACGCGCCACGGCCTCAATCTAAAGAAAGATCAAAGCCGCAATCCACCACGGCAGACGCGCCACCACCGCCACCTAAATCACAGCCCGGGTTTGCCCCCTCAAAAGGCAAAGCCATTTTTCGAATTGAAGTCGGCCATGATCAATCGGTTGAACCTGGCGAAATCGTCGGCGCGATCGCCAATGAAGGCGGTTTAAACGGCAAGGAAATCGGGCAAATTCAGATCTTTGCGGATCACACTTTACTTGAGCTACCGAACGCGTTACCTAGAACAGTCTTCGTGACGCTGAAAAACGTTTGGATCCGAGGCCGACGCCTTAGTATTCATCGTTTGGATGCAGAGCAAGCAAACGCGCAAAAAGAACGCAGCAAGAAGTCACCCCGGGCAGTTAAAACCGCATCACGCGGCAAGCCCAAGCCTGCTTGGCAGAAAGACAACGCCAGACCGGCGCCCAGGCGAGACAACGCGGCAGGTAAACCGGCTGAGTCTCGGGCCCCAAAGAAAACCATCAAGCGCCGAACCCCCAAGCCGGCGGCTTCTTAGCCGATCAGCGTCCTCTTTATTGATCAAGGCCAATTGCGCTACACTCTTCGCCTGAAATTGATCCATACACTGAGGCCACCTGATGAGCGAAGCAATAGCCAATCCAGAAGACAAAGCACAGCCTATCCCGGACTTTAAGCGGCCCGGGGATGGCGAAAATGTGATCTCTGGCGAAATCCCAAATCCTTTTGATATACCTTTAGCTGACTTAAATCCGGTCAGCGCTCGATTATTCAGCGAAGACAAACAGTGGGATTATTTCAAACGGTTACGGGCTGAAGATCCTGTACATTTCAATCAAACCGAACTGGCAGGACGCTACTGGTCTTTAACCGGTTATGACGAAATTAAACAAGTCGATTCCGATCATCACAACTTTTCATCGGCCCACGGCATTACGCTGGGGTTCCCAATCGATGCCGAACTACCAGAAGGCGCCCTCAACGTCAGTATGTTCATTGCGATGGACCCGCCGACCCACGATGTTCAGCGTAAAACGGTTTCCCCTGTCGTTGCGCCCAGTAACCTGGCCAATTTAGAAGGCCTCATTCGACAACGCACCCAGTCGGTATTAGACAGTGTTCCTTTGAATCAACCTTTTGATTGGGTCGAGCTCGTTTCGATTGAACTTACCACGCAAATGCTGGCGACCTTGTTCGACTTCCCGTTCGAGGATCGACGCAAACTTACCCGCTGGTCGGATGTCGCAACCGCCGTACCCGGCGCGGGCATTGTTGATTCGGAAGAGCAGCGTCGTGCCGAGCTCATTGAATGCCTGCAGTACTTCACCCAACTTTGGGAAGAACGCAAGGTGAATCCCGGTAGCGATCTCGTTTCAATGCTGGCGCACGGTGAAGAAACCCATGATATGCAGCCGCTCGAGTTCTTGGGCAATTTGATCCTGCTGATTGTTGGCGGAAACGACACCACCCGCAATTCCATGACCGGCGGCGTATACGCGCTGAATCAATTTTCATCAGAGTTTGCAAAGCTTAAAAGCAACCCAGCCCTGATCCCGAACATGGTGGCAGAAATCATCCGCTGGCAGACGCCGCTGGCCTATATGCGCCGAACCGCCAATCACGATATCGAACTGGGCGGCAAAGCCATTAAAGCCGGTGATCAGCTGCTTATGTGGTATGTCTCGGGCAACCGAGATGAAACCGCATTCGAGCGCCCCAATGATCTTGTGATCGATCGACCAAATGCCCGAGGGCACCTGAGTTTTGGCTTCGGCATTCATCGCTGCATGGGGAATCGGTTAGCCGAGATGCAACTGCGCATATTGTGGGAAGAAATTCTTGAGCGCTTTGATGACATCCAAGTTTTGGCAGAACCTGAGCGAACCTATTCTTCGTTTGTTAAGGGTTATACCAAAATGATGGTGACGGTGACGCCTAAATAGCCCGACGCCATTAAGACGAATATGACACCATGACACAACAAGGCCTTCAGTCTGACTGAAGGCCTTGTTGTTTTGCGTGACCCGCCTCTGGGTCCGTGGCAGATTCCGCGCCAGGTTGATAAATCGACTGCGCGCGGGCCAATACACCCTCGCGGTAATAAGCGACGTCCTTGAATCGACCTTGAGTGTATAACCTCGCCTGGTCAAAGCAGTGCGGGGACCTTGGGTCGCCGCTTTGTTCACCCGCCAGTAAGCTTTTGGCTCGAGGTGTCTCGCCAAACTCAACCATCGCAACAAAACGATTACCTGAGGCACCATAGCGCTTTTCCGGGCCGGCAAAGCGTTTGGCGCCATAAGAAGCCAAAGCATCCCACCGACCGGATTCAAACCCAACAGCCAAGCTGGGTAGGTCATCATCATGGGGCTGCAAAATGTCGCCCGTTAAACGCGGCAGCCGATTGCCCCCTGCAACCGGAACGCAATAATCTCAACTGGATCAATAACCAGGGCGCAGATCTCATAGTGCGTCGTCGAAGAGAAAAGCGTTACCATACCCCTCTAGGCGGCAAACTGCGCCGCAATAATATTTCGCCAGTGCTTACGCCACGCGGAGCCGGTACATAAGGAGACGTCTATGAAGATTGGCTTATTTGGCATCAACATGAATCATCTTGCCCAACCCAAAGAGGCGGCGATCATCGCGCAACATGCTGAAGCCTTAGGCTTTGAATCGCTGTGGACCGGCGAACACGTGGTACTGCCTGATCCACGGCAAGCGCCTTCACCCGCAGACCCAGATACCCCCATGGCCCACCCACCCGCCTTTCTGGCGTATCTTGCCGCATTGACCACCACCATCAAACTGGGCACCGGCATTACCCTCGTGGCGCAACGCAACCCCGTAGTCCTCGCTAAAGAAATTGGCACCCTGGACCTCATTACCGAAGGCCGGTTGCTGTTCGGCGTTGGCGCGGGCTACCTGCACCAAGAATTTGAGGCACTCGGCGTCGATTTCGAGAGTCGCGGTCCTCGGACCGATGAAAGCATCGATGCGATGAGAGCGCTATGGCGGGATCCGAAACCAAGTTTCCAGGGAAAGTACACTCAGTTCGATGGTGTTCAGGCCCAACCGCGGCCGACCCGACCAGAAGGCCCGCCCCTGCATGTAGGCGGCGCAAGCCCTGCCGCCCTGCGGCGAACCGTCACAAAAGGCCACGGCTGGTACGGGTTTGCGATGGACGTCGCAACTGCCGGTAAAACGATCGATCGACTCAGGGCCGCTGAAGCGCGCCACGAACGCCCGAATTGGTTAGGTGACATCGAAATCAGTATTACGCCCCCCAAACCGCCGACGAAGGCGATGGTTGAGGACTATCAAGCGCTTGGCGTATCACGGGTCATTCCGATGCTCGGATTTTACCCACAGGTGTCGATGATGTTTGACCTCGAAAAACTCGCGGCCGACCTCATTCAAAGCTGAGTCAGTCACAATTCTGGCAGCCAGAGGTTTCAATGGTCTCTTTGATCTGATCAACTGATCCCAAGGAGGCTAACCGTGGTCTACCCAATCCAGTGATGGATGACCCGTAATCGACGATAAGGTAAGACGCTTAAAAAGGAAAAAAGCAGCATGATTGATTTAACAGGAAAAGTTGCAGTCGTGACCGGCGCAAGCAAAGGAATCGGCAAAGGCATTGTCGAGGGCCTTTGCGAATATGGTTGCACGGTGTACTTCACTGGCCGCAGCACCAGCTCTGAGGTGCCGCCTGCGCCGATGACCATCGAAGCCACCGCCCTATCGGCCAACAAGCTTGGCGGCAAAGCAATTCCGGTTTGTCTGGATCACAACGATGATGCAGCAGTTGGCGCCCTCTTCGAGCGAATTGACCAAGAGCAAGGCCGTTTGGATATTCTGGTCAACAACGTTTATCAGATCCCCAATCCTCCTGCTATGAACAAGGGCTTTTGGGAGCATCCGATTTCGGTTTGGGATGACCAGTGCGGGGTTGGCCTTCGAGGCTATTACGCAGCCAGTGTCTTCGCAGCCCCCATCATGATCCGGCATCAACAAGGACTCATCGTGAACATCTCGTCGCGAGGCGGACGCGAATACGTGTTCAGTGCGAGCTACGGTGTCGGTAAAGCAGGCGTTGATCGAATGGCACAGGATTTTGCCATTGAACTCAAACCCCATGGCGTCTCAGCCGTATCCCTCTCACCGTCTAAGGTTAAGACCGAGTTCATTCTGGAAATGGTCGCAGAAGGCAAAATGTCGCTGGATGGTGGGGAGGCGCAATCGGTTCGCCTGAGTGGCCGCGCGGTTGCGGCGCTTGCAACCGATTCAGCTTTGACCGAACTCAGCGGGCATATTCTGACGGTCACCGAGGTTCAAAACCGCTATAACCTTATTGATCCAGATTAGCCTCACTCGCCTGAGCGCGGCTGACATCATCGATAAAGAACGACATGACCGCGTCATTAATCAGCGCCCTAAGGGCCGGGCGCGAGACCTCACCCGATAGACCAAAACGTTTGGCCAAGTTTGAAAATTGCGGGGCATCAGAATAATCAAAATGCTTGGTGCCAGCCTCTAACTGTTTTTTACCTTGAGGGGACGCGCTCAAAAATTTATCGAGTTTTTTGTAATTAATCGGATCGTCCCAAGCCGCCTGACCCAGATAATAAAACGGCTTGGGCGTGCCAGCCGTAATCACCTCGGGCGGCACAGGCACCATCCAACCATCTAAAGCCATTGATTTAGCCACTCGATCATCTTGCGCCGCCAACATGAGCGCTGTGGCGCCGCCAAAAGAATGGCCAAACACGCCGACGTCATCGGTTGCAATATTCGCCCACAGGCTGCCAGCCTCACCACTACGGCGGGCAATTTCATCCAGCACAAACACGAGATCCGCAACTCGGGTTTTCAACTGGGGTAATCGAAAAGCCCAAAAAGCATCTCCCGTCCGATTTTCGGTGTCCGATGACCGATAATCCGCAACCGTCCCATCGGCAAAGATCGTCAAATAAGCATCATAGGCGTGATCGACGCTGATTACGGTGATGCCGTGACTGGCCAAAAGCTCGGCTTGGATTGTATTCTGGTTTTTCATACCGCTTAGGCCATGGGAAAACAAAACCAGCGGGCGCTTTTGGCTGTGCGGCAGCAACGGCGCATTCAACATCGAATTGGTTTGCACCCGCTGCATATGCGCCACCATAAACCGCGGCAGACCCGACTGATACGAAATCATATCCAAGCGACGTTCGGGATAGTCCAAGTAAGGCTGCCGGAGCGAATCATCGCTTACGCCTGCTGGATACCAAATTTGGCCGGCCAAACGGCGTTTATCCTTTGGGTCCTCGGTGAAGGGCTCCTGCCGCGCCCCATCGACCCATTCAAAATACTGCGTACCGACGGCGTGGGGGCCTGAAGGCACCGGCAGATCATCCAAAGGAAATACTTTCGAGACCAAGGTCGAGCACCCGGACCCCAGCAACCCCAAAATAACGGCGGCGATTGATTGAAATTTCATAATGGTCCTAGTCTCTTTATCAGAGCGTCTTGTCACAGGTTTGCCCGGAATCGGCGCGCAGTTTAGCACCGAAAAAGCGCTGCCTTAGAAATTTTACGATATCCACCGACATCCAGATGGCAACTCAAACCGCAGACACCTAACCAATCGGCGGCAACAGCGGGACGGCAAAACCTTTTTAAATTTTAGATTTATGGCCAAACGTGACCTAAGCACTCAAAACCGACTAGCTAATACAGCAGCCGTTGCCACTTATCGTCCGACTGAAATGAGTGCGCTGCGCTAACAGGGCTAAACCGCTGCATTTAATCATCGGTTTGATGACTTGTCTTGATTGCCCTCGGCTCAAAACTCTAGGTCCAATTTTGGTCAGGCATTAATGCAAGAAGATTAATGTACCGCGCTTAACTGAACCATCACATCAACTCGGACCGGTCCCATGGTACCGCAATACTGCCAGCATCCATCTTGATACTCAGCCTACTTTAACCTCAATCCTCAACAGACGCCTCAGGCGGCGGCCAAACCAGAAGGCAGAGCAACAGACAACCAGCAGAAACCCACCAAGACAACAGGAGATGGCTTAGAAAATGAGCGCCCTTCACGACTTGGACACTCGCCGCGAGTAGCGCCAGCAAGGACGCGCCCCAATAAAAACCCCAGGCAATTCGCCGCTTGTTTGGCAAATAGAATACGGCAAAGGCGGCGACCCATAGAAAGGCCGAGGCATGCGCTGAAGGATTGCAATGCCCGTACTGGCTCAGCGCCGGCGTGGCATCGAGTAACCGTAAATGTAGCGATTCACCGCCAAACTCGATTATAGATCGCGGGCAGGCGCTCTGGGACTGAGCCCTTATCAACCAAATAATGCAGGGTTGAACGACCGCCATAATCGCAACGAAAGCCCACTGCTGACGCCGCAGGGTCGAAAGATTGCCCGGGCGAAACAGACCCATCAGCGCCTTTCCCAGCACGAACAGAGCAAGCAGTACCATCAGCATTTTACTGGTTTGATACCAACTATTGGCAAGACTTGATCCTTGTCCCCAAAAGCGCGCTTCTGATTGTAAGTAAAACCAACCGCTGACGGTTAGATCAAGCTCGGTCCAGTGCTCAAGCAACACAATAAACAAACCGCTCATCAGCCAGAATCCATAAACTCGCGAACCCATTATCGCGGTAACCGGTCTCATTAATGCGGCTTGATCATGATCATGGGTTCGGGAAGGTCCAAAAACGCATCGGTTTCAACTTCGAACAGGGCCAGGAGCACATTCGGTAAATCATCATGACTGAACGGCAGATCTTTGAACTTTCGCGTCGCGCCTAGATCGATGTCGCTTGAAATCCCCCCCCACACCAGCAGCGGTACATGGGTTTGGGCCTCGGGCGCAATCAGATCTGGCAGCCCATGAAGATAAAGACCCTGCTCGCCAAGCGACTCCCCATGGTCGCTCACATAGATTAAAGAGACCTCATACTGCCCTTGGTTTTGCTCCAGTAATTGAATCGCTTTATCGATGAAATGATCCGTGTACAGCAAACTGTTGTCGTAGGCATTGGTGATTTCATCCAGGCTACAGTCCCCCAACTCGCTGGTCTGACAGGCTGGCTGAAATTGCTCGAAACCTGCCGGGTATCGGTGAAAATAATCTGGCCCATGACTACCCATTTGATGCAGGACAATCAATTTATCATTTGGCGCTTCGGTTAACCAAGATTGAAGGCCGACCAGCATGCCCTCGTCACGGCACTCAACATCACAAATCGTGTTCAATGCGCGATCACGATAGTTCTCATAGCGGACGCGATCAGCAACATGCTTTGACGACGAGTTATTGTCACGCCACAACACATCAACCCCTGCCTTCGCCAGGGTGTCCAGCACATTCATGGATTCAAAAATCGAATCTTGGTCGAACTCCGATTTTTTATCATAAGAAAACATACACGGCACAGAAACCGCTGTTGAGGTGCCGCAGGAAGTCATCTGACTAAAACTGATCACGTCTGGCCGGCGACCCAACTTCGGGTTGGTATTTCTAGCATAACCATTCAGCGAAAAATGATCGGCTCGAGCCGTTTCACCAACAATCAACACCACGAGATCATAGGCATGATCGTTTGTCGGAATGTACGCGTAGGAGCTTGACGGCATGATCACTCGATCCCCATCAACGCTCAGAACCCCCTTCAGATAACCTGCCACGCCATAGACGCTATAGATCGGGGTTGTAAAATAGTGCAAGGCTTTGTGCTCTCTGAAAAAGCTCGAGAAGGTCGCCGTGGCGGGCGCAATGGCCGCCAGCGCTAACCCGACCCCGATGCCAATCCCCAAAGCAGGCTGCAGGTGCGCACGTAAGGATGTCTTTGATAAGGGCAACAGTGCGATACCCAGTGCCGGCAGCAAACCAAAAATAAGGGCTTGCAGGAACAAACCCAAGCTCATTAGGTTCATCGCTTCAGCTGCCTGAGTTTCAAAAAGGTTCTGCACCATTACCGAGTCAAACACGGTGCCGTATTGATCGGTAAAAAAAGACAACAATGAAGATGCCAGCAGCAAAACGATTGCCGCCAACCGCGCTGAGATGACCAGGGCCAGGATGCAGAGTTCAGCGAGCACCAACCCGAACAGTAAGACCGCAACCGCCCCTAAAAAGTAGACGTGCCCTTCGGCCAAGGGATAGCTCGCCAGTAAGTGTCCAAAAAAAGCACGGTTACAAAATACAACAACCCACAGCGCACAAAAGGCTAACCACTTCAGGGACAAAGGGCCAATCAACAATTTGAGCATTGCGTATTTCCGTCTGTTAGGTTTAAGGTCAAGCTGAACGGGCATCAGCAAGGCTCGTGAATCACCACAAGCGCGGGATTCATCAAGATGACCGAAGATTTCATCGAACATATCATCGAAGATCGCATCAAAGATCACATCGAAGACCCGCCAACCTAGCCGCGTTGGGCATCAGGGTTGCATGAGTCATCCCATGACATCACAGCACAAGGGCTTTTATCAAACTAAGATCAGTCCGACACACCTCTTACCTCAGGAAGACAGGGACCGAAGGCGCTCGCTTACTCGGTGACGTCCATTTCGACCCTTGACGGTCGCCTTAGTTCCCGTATCCGGCAAAGTTATGGCCGCAACAACGCATTCTTAATCGTTTTAAGGTCACCAGAAAAAATCAGGCGGCGTACAACCGCAAACACCCCAACGAATTAGCTGCAGCGAGCACCCTACTCTGCGCGGACCGCCTGACTCGGGTTGCCCCAGAGCGAGGTAATCACCTCTTGGCCAATCACCCAGAACACGGCGTCCTCATGCAAGATCGAGCGCTGCTCACCCCAAAGCGATAGGCCATCCTGTTCGGTCACAGAGAGGTAACCCGGCGTTGTCAGCGTCAAAGCAGCAGGATCAGCTGGATTATTGATCTCGAACAAATACAACCGCGAAACCCATTGCCAACTATCCTTTAAATAGCCCTCAACGGGAATGGCCATACGATGCTGATCCTCTGCACGGCGCCAATAGGTGAACGCTTTGCGGTTCCATTCTGCCGGCGAGTAGCTGTAATCCATCGTGCTGTCGAGCGCTATGGCGCCAAGGGATAATGGCGCGGTTAAATCTGCGACATCAAAAAACTCGATTTTCGCCAACTGATCAATTTGGCCGATACCCATCAATACCGATTCGCTCACAGGGTGGAGAAAGTTAGAAAACCCTGGGATCTCCAAAGTGCCAGCAATCTTTGGATCGCTTGCGTCCGTCAGATCAATCACATACAGGGGATCGGTTCGCTCAAACGTCACCAGATAGCCGCGATCACCGATGAACCGAACGCCATAAAGGTCTTCGTTGGGTTTGCCCAACTCATCCGGTCGTTGGTCATTAGGCAACTGCCCTACGATGCTTAACGCCGGTTTGTCGCTCGCAGGTTCGAGCACATAAAGGGTATGGTCTATCCGGTCATCGACATCATCCATCCAGCGGGTTAGCACTGTCCTTAGGGTCCCGCCCCTGGCATTCAACCGGTAGTCACGGTTGTCCCCCAAGAACAATCCGCCGAGCAGTCTATTTGAACCCACGTAAGGCAAACCGTCTTCGAGCTGAAACTGATGAATCAAGGTTTCAGACTCACCAATCTCATAAAGTCCCGCTGTGAAGTACAAGCTGGTGGTGGTTAGGTAGACCCCATCGATCGACTCGAGCAAGCACATGGCGTCGATCACCTCAGCAGAATCGGGGTCAATTTGTAGGACAAGCGTTAAAATAGGATTGCCCCGAGCCTCAGGCGCCGCATCATCTTCTGGATTGATGGCATAGCATTGATCATAGGTGACCGGCGTTAGAACCTCACCATCGCGCTCGATCACCGGTAGAAAATCTGCTGGCTCGAGCGCCGCCAACAAATTCTGATTCTGGTCGATCTCGTCCTGACTCGCCGGGTAATAGGTCAGGCCATCGATCGCGGGTGTGTGCCGGGTCACAAGAAATATGCCAGCCTCGGTACGGCGGCTGTTTACCAACGCGCCCTCAACCCGAATGCTGTGCCGGGCCGAAAAATCCTCGTCAAGGTCGAAGCTTTCAAGCCCAACCGATTGATTCAACCACCCTTCGGGCCTCCCAAATTGATCGCCATGTCGTCCCCACCAGGCCGTACTGGTTAAGGCAATGAGGTTTCGGTCGACCAAATATAGGCCCTCAACACTCTGATCCTCAGCAAGCGGAATTCGATGCGTTTCTTGCGCCAAGCCGTTTACCGCGTCGGTTGTGAGGACTCGAATCCCGCGCACAGGCATTTCAAGAACATCCCCCGCAACGTCAGTTGAATCGGTCGCTGCGCCTTCAGCGCCCCCGTCATCTGAACCACCGTCGTCGAGGCCATCGAATGCAACCTCATCTTCAAACATCACGCAACAGTCCATGCCGCGGCTGGGCGCGATAAACAACTGAGAACCGTTGTATTTGACCACGTCATACTCATCAACATTGGTCTCCAGCGTATAGGTCGTCGTGAACGCAACGGTTTCAGTGCCGCCAGACGCGTCTCCCATCGGGACACCATCCCCGCCAAAATCGCCGCCATCGGTTTCACCACCAGTGTCACCGCCACCACCGGTGTCATCACCAGAGCCACCATCAGTGTCACCACCAGAGCCACCATCACTCCCCCCATTCAAGCCATCACTTGACCCCGTGCCGTCCCCAAGTGCTGCGGCACGTTCGGACGAGCCCGTATTAAAGCCAGCCGCAATTTTCTGCTTAAATTCATCTGGACTTTCCAGGGCGACCAACAGGCCTTTGGGCGGCGGCTCAACGGTGCCGCCACCGCCGCTCGGCGGCACAGCAACGGGCTGATTCGGACCCCCGCTGCCACCGCCGCAACTGGTCAGGGCCGCTAATAAAATAAGCAGTAAGCCGCCAAGGGCTCGAATGGAGATTGTGACTGGCTGATTTAACACTTAAAAACGCCTAAGTTGAGCAATAAACAAGAGTTTAATAACCGCTCGATGGAACGCAACCCTGACCCAGCTTTACTGCGGGTTGAATTGAGGATCTTGCGCTCAAAATACGGCCCTATTGTCACAAGCATCAGGCTGCGCGCGCGGCCCTGTACCGGTTTGCCTTGCAAAGATTGACAAGCCCTGTGACCGGCTGGTCAACTCCCCAAACACAAAATGACTGCAGGAGCGCCTTTATGGCCATCGACATCAATGGCATCGCGCATTTACAACTCACCGTCGCGCGAAATTGTGGCGCCCTCGAGTTCTGGGCCCAGCTCTGCGCTTTCTTAAACCTTGAAACCCTAATTCAGGGTGAGGACGTCCTATATTGCATTGGTGGCCGGACTGGCATCTTAGTCAGAGAAGCGCCCGCAAATAAAGCAGACCAGGTCTTTGATCAAGATGCGCCAGGGCTCCATCACTTTTGCTTCAGAGCCCGCTCAATCGAAGACGTCGACGCGGTTGGCGCCTTTGCCGAACACACGCTAAACGCCAACATCCTACGCCCGGCGTCAATATCGGAACACTTTGCGCCCGGGTACTACTCCGTTTTGTTTACCGATCCCACCGGGATCCGCATCGAAGTCAATTTCGTTCCAGGTCAAGGCCATTTTGGTAATGCCGGGCGCCTTGGCGAAGGCGGGAAAGGGCCGGCAAAGCGCTACGGCGATTTTGGCTTGGACGACTGATGGCAACCGACTGGCACCTTGCAAACAACCTCATCAAGGCCTTAACCCAAAGCCAACGCGATCAGGTGAATGGGTTAATGGCGCAGTTGCAGGAAACAGAACGCGCTTTGAGCTCTGATCGTGCAACCGGCGATGCCATGGCACAGGGGCACGTCGATTACCTACTGAATCTTGCCGAATCGAGCGCAGGCGCCTTCTTAACCGCAATCACGGGCGAGCAAATCATCGGCTTTTGTGTCGTCATTATCACCGAGGAAGATGAGTGCGACCTTCACCTTCAAGACAGCTTTAAGCGGGCAGGCGAGGTAACCGACTTGATCGTTCACCCGCATCATCGAAAGCGCGGCATTGGCCGGGCTCTCATTAGCGCCGCATCAGCGCACTGCCAAGCGAGCGGCGTGCGCCAGCTTAAGCTAAAAACCCTTGCTCAAAATTTCCAAGCAAGAAACGCTTTTGAGACATTGGGGTTTCGGCCGCATGAGATCATCCATACCATCGATCTTTGAAAGACAGAGGACCCTATCGTCCCAGTACATGGTCAATTGGGACTGAGTCCTATTCGCGAAATGGCTTTACCGCGATAACGCATGGCTATCACCTCGTGATGACAGCCCAGAAGCAGATCCTAGCTCGCCAGTCGCGCCGGCAAGTCATGAATGATTTCATCCACTTTGAGTAACTGACACACCCCCCAGTATCGCGGCGTGGTGGCCGCCACAATTGAACGCTCGGTTTCGCCGCCCCCAGCGAGAAAGTTGCCAACCATGCTGGCAAAGCCAAATAACAGACAAGCCGATAGCTGCAGGTCCTGCATAAGATCTGCAAGCGGATAATCGGTAACGCCACCGGCGACTAACGCGGCGTGGTAATCTTTGATCAACCCAGGACCCACGTCGAAAAGTTCAGCGGGTTCAATCGAGTTTGCAAAGAAATACATCAAATCGTAGGCCCCAGGGCCCGCGGCGGCAAGCTGCCAGTCGTACATCCGAGGCTTTCCGGTCACGGGATCAAAACAAATATTTTCCATCCGAGCATCCCCGTGCAGGAGGGTTTTCGGCCGATTTTGCGAAAAATAATGAAAGATCGGCCCTGCCATTTGATTACCAGGCCCAAACATGGGGTGCATGGCCTTGGGGATGAGGTCACTGAAATCGCCTTCAAATAACGGCCAACCTGAAGCAATACTGGGCTCATAAATCGGCGCCCAATCCGAAAACGGGTACAGCGCGTTGGGTTCATCAAGCTTTGGGTCATTCCAGTATTGTGCATGCATCGACGCCAAACCCCGTACGGCAAGCTCGGCATCAGAAATTGATAACCCATCAAGCTGACTGACGAATCGCGCGCCCATCAGGTCCTCAATCAAAATCAGATAGTCCCCTTGCCCGCTCACATCTGCGCCACCATAAAAATGCGGTGGCTGCAGTGGGCAATGGGTTGAAAAAGCCTCATAGAATCTGAGCTCGCGCTCATAGGCTAAGAGCCCCTTGCCGGTCGCAAGGTTTGCCGGCCGAAGCGTTGGAAATTTAGCAATGATACTGCCAGGGCCTTGACCTGGCGCATGCCAGTCAAGATAGACCCGAACAATGTCACCCAGGAACCCCGCCGTCTCGCCGATCGGCTCGCAGCGGTATCCCGTTATTGCTGGTGTCGCGTTTGAGGTTGGCGCTTGCGCCGTCAACATCGTATTCAGCCAAGGTAACGTGATCTCGTTCCCGGATTTTGGATGATGGTCCGTCATAAAAATCTCCTTATCTTCACAACCAACAGTTCGTCTTGATCACCCTGACCACCCTCATTTTTATCATCGCCGACGCCGGTTTTTCAATCCGTAGCGCGATTTTTTTTGGGTGGTTCCGGTTCTTGTTTGTCCTAACCACCGCGCAAGCGCAACCCAGCCTTTTTATAGCAGGCGTCAATCACGGTCAGTTGCTTCACCGCATCCTTTGCATCTGTCCAAAGCGAATGACCGCGTTGAACCGCGCCTAAAAAGGCATCGAGTTGATAAGCATAGCTTGCGCGTTGATCAAAGGTTACGCGGCGACTGCCATGGATCCCGGTCACGATGAGTTCATGGCCCAGTTGCGGCACCAGTGGATTGCGTACCGTCATCTGTCCTTTCGAGCCAACGACCTCAATCACCGCCTTGAAGTCGGCGCCGGCTTGCATACTGCCTTGGATCATCGCGGCGGCGCCATTAGAAAACGATAAGGTTGCGGTCATTTCAACATCCACCTCTTCAGGATCCGTCACCGCATTGGCACGCATCACCTGTGGCTCAGATTGCATAAGATGCCGAACCCAACTCACGGGATAGCAGCCAATATCCATCAGAACGCCGCCCCCTAGGGCGTAGTTTCGGCGAATATCATCGGTAGGGATCGGGCCCTTTACATGAAATAGGGCCTCGAGATGTTCAACAGTACCAATTTCTCCTGAGTGAATAACCTCAATCGCCGCATCGAACAAAGGATGATAGCGATAATGAAATGCTTCCATCAGGACACGATTGCTGTGCTTCGCCTGATGCTGCATGCCAAGGGCCTCGGCAGCATTCGATGCGAGGGATTTCTCACACAACACATGTTTACCCGCGGAAAGTGCTTTGTTGGTCCACTGAGCGTGCTCGGATATCGGCAAGGCAATATAAACAGCATCGACAACAGGGTCATCCAGCACGGCTTGGTAATCTGGATGAACCTTACCGATGTGATGGGCCTTCGCAAATGCCGCCGCCCGGATAGGGTCCCTTGCCGCAATACAATAAGCCCTGGTCAAAGGCTCGGCGCTAACGGGCTCAAGCAGCGCCATGGGCGTAATCTTTGCCGCGCCCAATACGCCAAAATTGAACGTCACCCAACCGCCGTCATAAATCGCGCATTCATATGCAGATAAGCGTTTGGATTAGGATGCTTCGCCCAAATGGCCTGCCATTCTGGTGCGCTTGTCCACGTTGCATTGGCCTTACGTTCGTCCATGCTCTCCCACTGAATGATCCAGCAGACGTTGGCTTGGCCATGGGGCGACACCTTTGGGTCCGTGCCAGCAACCTCCGCTTCGATCCCAGCATCCATCCAAAACTCCAAGACGTTTAAATTGGCCTTTAACCAAGGACCGGCAAGGTCCTCGGCCCAGGTCTTGTAGGCGGCATAATCTGGCTGCGCAATGGTGTAATCTCGGATTTCAAAAATTGGCTGGGTCATAATTTGATCTCATTATTGATTCGTTTAAATGTAGCATGAACGCGCGCCCCTGCGCGCGCCAATAGGGCGCAAGTTGCCCAGCTTACGGGCGCGTGGGCTATCCAATATCTGAGGTTGCGACCCTGCTACCCATTAGCTGCTTGAGCCTTCGGCTCAGGAACTGTTTCGACGGTTACCCGCTGGCCGTTATGTGGCGCCGTCCTGACGGTTATCTGCAGACCTAAGCATCTCCCGCAACCCTTGCTTCATCAAAGCCAAGCACCTCGGCACTTTTTCGACGCTTGGGTATAGAACAGCCCGGCCGAAGCAGGTTAGGCGCGCCCGCATCGGCGCACGCAAGCGCCCCGCCTGCGAAGCCCAATCAACGCTTAAGGACATTGCCAATCAGGCGCGGACATGATTAAGTCCAAAGCGACACCGCGCGCGCCTGACCGGTTATCGTATTGCTGCGCGGGTTGTCTAGCCTACGGCCACTCATAGGAATGCCACTGTGTTTCAACGCCTGTTTTTAAGGAAGACCCCCAACCTGTTTTTTGACGCGCTGGCGCTCCTTGGCTGCCTGATGTTCGGTGTTTTTGTTTTGTGGCACTTTCGCTACTTCACCCTCTTGATTGAATCCGATCGCAGTTATTTGTCCCTTGTTATTTTGACCCTTTATGCCCTCATAACAGCCTACTGGCTCGCGCAATGTCACCGCCTGGGGGCCTTGCAAGCCGCGATATCAACGCACACCGCTGCCTTAGGTGACAACCGTGATTCCCAGCGTGAAAGGGTCTACCTTGCGCTCCAACAAAAGATTTTAGGCCTGCCCGAGGACCAAACCCACATCGGCCGACGTCCAAGTACGAGCCTCGCCGATCATTTACAGAACCCCCACGCCCTCGGTTATTTTGTGAGCGACCTGTTACTAAAACTGGGTCTTATGGGCACCGTCATTGGCTTTATTTTGATGCTCGGACCCATTGCGGAAATTAAGCAGTTTGAACCGGCTTTGATGCAACAATTGCTCACCGCCATGAGCGGTGGCATGGCGGTTGCACTGTACACAACGCTTACCGGTTTGGTGACCAGTACCCTAATCAAAAGCCAATACCATCTGGCAGATCATGCGGTGGTGCAGATTATTAACACCTTGGAATGGCTCGAATCCACAGCAGGCTCACAGGATGCGTCACCCCAGCCTTAACCGGCACCATCAGGAAGAGGTTTTCACGGACTTACTGTTCAATGCCCTGCTGGGTTTTGTCTTTATGTTTGCAATGGCCTTTCTGCTGATCAGCGATCCTGAAAAGCAAGGCGATATCGAAACCAAGGCAGAGATGCTGATCACCGTGCGTTGGGCAGACCAACACCCCGATGACGTTGATGCCATTGTTGAAGATCCCAACGGCGACATTATTTGGTACTACAATCGGGATTCGGGTCTGATGCACTTAGATCGAGATGATCGCGGCGTATTTGCCGACCAAATCGAGCGCGGTGGCGAACGTATTATCAATCCCATCAATCAAGAGACCGTCACCCTACGCGGTATTCAGTCAGGCGAATATGTTGTGAACCTGCTGCACTACAAAGCCAATTACCAAGACCCATTGCCCGTCACCGTCAAGGTCGAACGACTAAACCCAAAAGTGAATTTGATCTACTACGGCGAGCATTTTTTAACCGGCGCGGGCCACGAACTTACCGCGCTTCGGTTTAGCCTTGATCAGGAGGGCAACGTAATCGATTTAAACCAACTGCCGAAAGACCTGGTGACACAATCCAAGGCCAAACAGAGATGAGCGCCCAAAGTATTTTGATTCTTTGCTACATCACGCTAGCGCTATTGTTGCTGCTCAGCCTCAAGCATTCTAGCCTTGCTCGCCCCTTCAAGCTGGGCCTCGTCGTCATCACGAGTGTGTTTTATATGGTCACTTGGTTCCACATTTTAGACTTGCTGGGATGGGCGACCCCAGACCCAACGCCAGAAGCCTTTCGAGTGCACTGGATTCACATAGAAGAACCGAACAAGGCTCAAGGCGACCCGGGCACCATTTATTACTGGGTCTCGGCCCTGGACGATGCGGACCTCGTGAGCAGTCCACCCAGAGCTCATCGAATTCCTTGGACGATTGATGCAGCAGAAGCCGCGCAAGATGCCAAAAATCGCCTGGACGCCGGTGAGCTGCTGAACGGCCGAATCAGTCACAATGTGCTGGATGGCGAAAAACCAGGAGGAGACGAGCCGCCAGCGGGCGAAGGGCAATCGCCCGAAGGCAATGACAACGAGCGACCCGCCTTTGAGTTCACAAAGGTCGCGCCGCCCACCCTGCCCGAAAAAACGGTGCCGATTCAATAAATACCGATAGCGAAACACCTGCCTTAAGTGCTTTCAGATCGACGGGCCCTGAACACGCCGCCAACCGCATTGATTAAAAAAGATCGACGACGCTCAAACGCAATCTAGTCGCTGCCCGTCAGCCAAGTCATTTGCGGCATCTCTTTCTCACCAGCTGCAACCAATCGATCTTCCTCTGCCCGCGCCAAGACATAGTTCATGACATCACCCGATTGATCCCGCGTCAGCACATCGCCAAAACCCGCCATGCCTCTGGCAGAATACAGCCCATCAATCACGATCTGATCCCAGATCGCGAGGGTCTCATCGTTCACACGTCGCAAGTCTGCAATCGCGCCACCGGATCGAACCAGAAAGCCATGACACACGGCGCAATTTTCGTTGTAGGCTATTTCACCTCGCGCGATGCTCACGGCGTCAATGCCTTTGATGTCCCGCTCTGGGATGCTGCGATCTCGGATGGTGGGCGCAGGCAGAGCAGCCTCTCCCCCCACCTTAAAGACTAAGAGCCGGCCTTCATTGCTATAGGTGAGTGACGCGTGCTCTGCCACCGGCGGCAAAGGCTCACCCCCAAACAAGTCGCCGCCACCCGTGCCGGTTAGCACGGACACGTATTGCACGCCATCGAGCTCAAAAGTGATCGGCGGCGCGAGCATCGACGTGTAGGTATTGAATTCCCAAAGCACCTCACCGGTCGCCTTATCGTAAGCGGTGAACATGCCAAGTGCATTACCTTGAAACACCAGGCCGCCCTCGGTGCCCAAAACCCCACCATTCCAATAATGCGGAATCTCCACCACCCATTGATCTTCACCCGTTAACGGGTCGAAGGCTTTGAGGTATCCCTTAGGCGTGGGTTGTTCCGCGATATTATCTAAGATGACTTGCGCTAAGCGGCCGAACTCAAGCCCGGTGTTCCAGCCCTTAGGCTTATGTTTATAAACGCCGGTCTCTTTCCATTCAGACGCCATATCAAAAAATAACGGGTTGTCTTGCGCGGGAATATAAACCAGGCCCGCGGCTTCATCGACCGACATCGCTTGCCAGTTGTGCGCCCCCAAGGGGCCCGGCAGGACCCATTTGCCTTTTTCACTGTAGTCAAGATCTGGGTTTTCAACAGGCCGGCCGGTTTCGAGGTCAACATGCGTTGCCCAGGTTACCGTCGCATACGGGTTGGCTGCGAGTAATTTGCCGTCCGAGCGGTCTAAGACGTAGAAGAAGCCATTTTTAGGCGCCTGCAGAAGCACTTTGCGCGGTTCGCCCTCAATCTCAAGCTCCGCCAAGGCCATGTCCTGAACCGCCGTATAATCCCAATTGTCGCCCGGAGTCGTTTGGTAATACCAATTCATCTCGCCAGTGTCGGCATCCAACGCCACAATCGAGGATAGGAATAAGTTATCGCCGCCCCCCGGCGATCGGATCACGCGCGTCCAGGGTGAGCCATTGCCAACGCCGATATACAACTGGTTAAAGTCCGGATCATAAACAATCGAGTTCCAAACGGTGCCGCCACCGCCGATCTTCCACCATTCCCCGCCTTTCCAGGTCTCGGCCGCCATCTCCATTTCGGGGCTTTCAAACGGCAGGTTGGGATCGCCCGGCACGGTGTAGAACCGCCAGACTTGTTCGCCTGAGGCCGCATCATAGGCCGTCACATAACCTCGAACGCCATACTCAGCGCCGCCATTACCGATATAAACCTTGCCATTGGCGACTCGAGGCGCCCCGGTAATGGTATAAGGCTTATCGCGGTCCACTAATGTATCGATCTTCCAGATTTCGGCGCCCGTGCCCGCATCCAGCGCGATCAGGTGACCATCCAGGCTGCCAACGTAGACGCGACCTTCGTAAACCGCAACACCCCGGTTCACCACATCACAGCAAGCCCACCGCGCCCATTCGCCAGGCACTTTGGGGTCATAGGACCATCGGGTTTCGCCGGTTCTGGCATCGACCGCATAAACACGGCTCCAAGAGGTCGTGAAAAACATAATCCCGTCAACGACAATGGGGGTCGCTTCCAATGCGCGATTGGTGCCCATATCTTTGAACCATGCCAGTCCAAGCTCGCTTACGGTTTCTCGATTGATCTGCGTCAAGGGTGAGAAGCGCGTCTCGCCATAGTTCCGGCCAAAGGACAGCCAATTCCCAGGCTCATCATCGGCTGCGATAATTCTAGCGTCATCGATTAAACCAATGGTCGGTTCTGGCGCCGTCATCACGGGCGTAGTGCCAGACGCTTCAGGGCTCGGCCCAACGTCCTTCGATAAAAAATAAATCGCGGCACTGATGACCGCAATGCCAATGACTAAAAGGCCTTTATTCACAATCCCTTCTCCTGCTTGATCTCAATCGAGGATACGGCTTGTGATCTACGATGACAATGGCCAATAGCCGCCTGAATCACGCTGCTTTTGATTGATTATTTTCGATTGCTTCCTATACTTGCCTCGCCCCGACCAGCACTGGTCATCGTGTCAGGATTGGCCTTGAAAACGACTTTTGCCAAAGACCCCGTTGTTGATCGTTCGCTTCGCGCGTCGATCAAGGATGGCGTCTTTTTCTCGACCATGGTTGGCACCAGCGAAAGCTACTTTGGCGCCTACGCTGTTCTCCTCAAAGCCTCAGCGCCCCAAGTCGGACTCCTCGCGTCCTTGCCGCCCTTGCTGGCTGCTTTTGGTCAAATTCTATCCGTTTGGGCAAGCCATCGACTCGGCTTTCGTAACCCAATCATTATTGGTGGCGCGCTCATCCAGGTATTTGCCTTGGCGCTGCTGATTGTGTTGCCGGATGTTGGGCATTCCACCTTTCCACTTCTGCTAGCCGCCATCGTTTTGTACTTCGTGGGGCCTAATATTGGCGCGCCACTCTGGGCAGGGCTCATGGGGCAGCTGGTCCCAGAGTCTAGTCGAGGTCGCTTCTTCGCGCGCCGAACCCGGTTATCAACCATTGCCTCATTTAGCGGCTTGATCATCGCCGGGGGCCTACTGCAGTGGTTCGATCAGCTCGATCTGGCTCGATACGGTTTCACCTGTATTTTCGCCATTGGTTTGACCGCCCGATTGATCTCGGCCTATTACCTCAGTCGAGTTCAGGATCCGCAGAAACAACTACTGAGCACAGCCGCCGCTTTTCCATCGATTAAGCAAATCGCAGCAGATCCGGCTTACTTAAGATTTACGGCTTTCTTTGCCATGATGCAGTTTTCGGTCGCAATCTCTGGACCTTTCGTCGTGGTATACCTGCTCACGACGTTACATTACTCCTACTTCGCGCTCACCCTGAATACCGCCGCATCCGTTTTCGTTCAGTTCGTTGTGCTGAGCCGATGGGGCCGGTTATCAGACCTGTTCGGCAATCGCATTATTCTTAGAGTCACCGGATTTTCGATTCCATTCGTGCCGCTGCTTTGGACGCTCAATGACCACGTCAGCTATCTCATCGGTCTGCAAATGCTGAGCGGACTCATTTGGTCCGGTTTTACCCTGAGCGCAAATAACGCGTTATTTGACTTAACGACAGGCAGCGGTCGCACGGGGCGCGTCGCCCTGCATAATTTACTCTCGAGCTTCGCGGTCTTTTCGGGTGCTGCATTTGGCAGCCTCATCCTGCTCAACTGGTCCTGGATTGAACCCCATCTAATGGGCCTTATCACCCTGCCAACCCTCACCTTTACCGGCGTCTTTTTAGCCTCGGCGACGCTTCGACTCGCGACAGCCGCCGCTTTTTTACCCAGGATTACAGAGCCGCGTGCGGTTCGCCGGATGACCTATCATGGCCTAATTTTTCGAGTCACTCGGTTTTCACCGATCTCCGGCGTCATTTTCGAAGGCATTACCCGAGTCAGAAAGCGAGACGACCCAACGAATTAAAAGGGCTCTAAAGGCGGACCCGAGCCGAGTTGACCCATGAAAGGGTGCCATGGTTGACTCCGAAGACCCTTCAAAGACTAGGACGAATCATGAACCCTTTATCTGGCCTCACGGCACTCGACTTTGGCCAAGTCTACAACGGTCCTTATTGCGGCTTTTTAATGGCCCAAGCCGGCGCGACTGTCATAAAGGTTGAATCATTGAAGGGCGAAACACTGCGCTCGAGCAATCCCAAAGCGTCCGCGACCTATCCCTTTGCATTGCTGAACGGCAATAAAAAGAGCCTCGCAATCAACATTAAATCAGAGCATGGCCAGGCGCTCATACAACAACTTGCTCAAAAGGTTGATGTGATCTCAGAAAATTTTGCCCCAGGCACGATGAGCAAATATGGGATCGGCGGGCCGGCGCTGACCGCGCTTAACCCCCGATTAATTTATGCCTCCAGCACCGGCTACGGCAATGCCGATGGACCCTATCGAGACTACTTGGGTATGGACATCACGCTCCAGGCCATCAGCGGTGTCATGAGCGTCACTGGTGAAGAAGGCGGCCCGCCCCTCAAAACCGCCGCCGCGTTTGCCGACTTTATCGCGGGGACCCATCTTTATGCGGCGATTGTGACCGCCCTTTTTCGGCGAGAAACAACCGGTCAAGGCGCGATCGTCGATATCTCAATGCAGGATTGCGTGTTCCCCACGCTTGCCACCACCATCGGTAGTTTCTATGCCCAAGGCAAGCAAATGCCTCGAGCCGGCAACCGTCATACGGGCAATACCCTTGCGCCTTACAACACCTACGTCGCCAGTGATGGCTATATCGCCATCATTTGCATTCGGGAGGGTCATTTTAAGAAGCTTTGCCAAGCGATGGACCGACCTGAACTCGCAGAGGACCCAAGGTTCCATAACTTTGCAGCGCGATGTCAGAATGTCACGGAGCTTGATGCTGAAATTACGCGCTGGAGTGCGCCTAAATCCCGTCAAACCTTGCTCGCCTTAACCCAAGCCCACGGCGTCATCTGCGCCCCGGTGAATCATTTATCCGAAGTTGTAACCGACCCACACATGACCGCTCGCGGCAGCTTGCACCAAAGACCCCATGAGACACTGGGCATGATTGCCCAAATGCAGACCCCGTTGCGGCTTTCAGGTGATACGCCGCCGGCTCTGACCAGCCCTGCCGCGCTCGGGGCCGACTCAAGCGAGGTATTGCACGAATTGCTTGGGCTCTCCCAGGCGGATATGGCGACCCTCGTTGAGCAGGGCGCCATCGCACTATGAGTGCGTTGGCGCCCAATTAGCGGTCATTGAGCGCGAGTGGGCAACGCGCCTTAGAAATTAATCCGGTAGGCCCAAGACCCGTTTAGCGATAATGTTCATCTGGACTTCATTGGTGCCACCGTAGATCGTGACCGCGCGATCGCGCAGCCAACCCCGGGTTGCCTCCAGCTCGTCTTGATTAAATCCTTCGCCTTCCCAGCCGACACCCGCCAAACCCCGTAGCTCAGATTTCAAAGCGGACGCTTCTTTGGCGATCGTTGACCCAACCAGTTTAAAGATTGAGGTTGTAGCGCCCGGGGCGCGACCCGATTTGGCTTCCGCCATAACGCGCTGCACGGTCAACTGCATGGATTTTTCCAACATTACCTGCTTGGTGATCTTTTCTCGCGCTTCTAGGTCGCTTAAGCGGTCCCCAGTTTGGCCCAAATATTCGACGCCAATCTGAGCGTACGGGTTCAGCGTTTTGACGGTCTTTTTCCGTCTTGGCGCGGGCGCTGCTGATCGTTCGTACTGCAACAACCGCTTACCCACGGTCCAACCTTTGTTGAGCTCACCGATCAAATTTGAGCGCAATGCGATGGCGTTATCAAAAAATGTTTCACAAAACGGTGACGATCCAGAGATCAGCGGAATTGGTTTGACCGTGACACCGGCTTGATGCATATCTAACAAGACAAAACTAATGCCATCGTGCTTCGAGGCATTGGGGTCTGTTCGCACCAAAGCAAACATCCAATCGGCGTGATCGGCCCCGGATGTCCAAATCTTTTGGCCATTAATGACGAAATGATCACCCTCCATCACCGCTTTCGTTTGCAAACTGGCAAGGTCTGAACCGGACCCGGGTTCACTATAACCCTGACACCAACGCACTTCGCCAGAGGCTATTTTCGGTAGGTGCTGCTGCTTCTGCTCCTCAGTCCCAAACTCCATCAAGGTTGGACCAATCATGGCAAGGCCCATCCCCGTTTCCGGCGGCAAGGCTTTAATCGCGGCCATTTCCTCTTGAAAAACCCGGTACTCCTCGCCCGTCATTTCGGCGCCACCATAAACTTTCGGCCACAGCGGCGCCGTCCAACCCCGTGCTGAGCAGGCATCTCGCCAGGCCCGTGCCTCATCGGTATCGTAGATTTCAAAGGCATCCTCAAAGTGAACCGGTCGGTCTCGCATGCTCATAGGACAGTTGGCGCCAAGCCAGGCTCTGGTTTCTTCTCTAAACGCGTCTATCGTCATAACTCTTCCTTTCGTTACTCATTCAAATTCTACTTTAGTGCCGCTGGTCTTGCAGATCGCCGTGGCGGTTATCAGCGTCTCATTAGCCTCATGCGCCCCTGCTGCTTGTCCTGCCAACCAATGTCCCTTTCCTCTCAGGGGAAAATCACCCTGCAGCCAAAGCTTTTGCAACCCGGCTTCGCGCGGCTTCATCCCGCGGTGTCCAACCAACGTCAATGCCGAGACCATTTTCTCGCGGTCTGCCCTGCCTAGCACATCAAAGCCGTCGACCTCTTTTTACCACATCAAGCCGGGTCAGCATACTGACTCGCCCCCGCCGGCCGACTCTGAAAAGGCGCGTCATGCATATTCACTAAATTTAGCCCTATCAAACTCCCATACGACAATTGAGATAAAATCGATCTATGCCGGGCGCCGTCTTTGGTCAACTCGACCAGCACAAGCAGGATCCCAATCATGATCGTTTCCTGCAAACACTTGACCCCATGCACTTGATTTCGTTTTGCGCGTCCTGACGCCGCGCCTTCAAAGCATCCGCAACGGGGCTTGGTTATCGCAGCGTTTGCCGCCCCAAACTGGGCGCCACAACTTCGCGCTTGGATTCAAAGTACGCAACCAATACCTCCGACACCAACGACTCAGACGTTCCAACAACATGAGGCGTTAGAAGGTGATAGCCCTCGCCACCGGTTGCCGTAAAACTCCCCGTTGCCAGCGTATACTCCTTAGTATCAATGACAGGCAAATTATTGATTTTAATCGATATAAGCCGATCTCCTTCAGGCGCTTCGAGCTCAGCTGTGAGCGTCAGACCTGAATATTGAGGCAATCCATATTCACGCCGCAGCCCTTTTCTCACCACCTCTTTGAGCACGGCGCCGGTCAGTCTTACGGTCGATACGCGATCAAGGAAGGGAAAGACATTGCGAATTTGCTCAACCGTTACCGGACCCGAGGCCAAATCTGCCCGCAGTGCGCCGGGCGTAATCATACCAATATCCGTTTTTGCATAAGCCCGCAGCGCATCCGCCACCAGGTTGCCAACCACTGATTCCCGGTAATATTTACGAGGTGCATGCCCCGCCAATGCACCAACGACGGCCGCTAACGCAGGGTGCTCAGACCGAGCCGTTTCGATTAAGTCCAAAACCGCCGCATCACTCGGCAACGCATCGGCATTTACGGGTACTAAATCAGAGGATAAAACCGTTAAAGGCTCGCCCGCTTGATACCGCAGATTTAAGACGCCCAAGTGCATGCCTTGCCCAAAGGTTTCGACAATCAGGGTCTGCGTTTTCGGGTGTCGAACCGGTGTTTGCAAGCCGTGATCCGTATGACCCGCCACGATTAAATCAATGCCGTCGACGGCGCCAGCTAAGGCATACTCTTCCTCAAAGCCCCGCTGCACCTCGGGGTCTGCTTCCTTATCCGTCTGCATCGGCGCCGTTCGCCCCTGGTGCGTCAGCAGGACCACGACCTCGGCTTCCTGACGTAGCTTCGGTACCCAATGGGCCGCGACCGTTTCTGGCGCAACAATGCTTAAGCCCTGGCGGTGACTCGGCATCATTGTATTGATAAAGGCATCAACGCCCATAAGCCCAAGCACGGCGACCCGAATACGGCCGACTTCTAAAATGACATAAGCTCGACCGAAGGGAATCTCCGTGTCCTCATAGAAGATGTTGGCATTGAGCAGCGGAAACCGCGCGCGTTGACTCACGAACGCTAAGGTCTGCCAGCCATATTCAAACTCATGGTTACCGACGTTCACGGCGTCGTATCCAATGGCGCTGTAGAGATCAAAGACCAAGCGGCCTTGGGTTGCCTTTGCAAGCGAGCCCGTAAACAGGTCCCCGGCATCCAGCAGAAGTGATTTAGGCGCTTGCACGCGATACTGCGCAATCAAGCTCGCAAGCTTCGCCAGCCCACCAATGTGCGTCATATCCGAGCGCCAGGGCGCGGGTAACGGCTCATACACGCTTTCGATATCATTGGTGTAAAGGATCTGGAAGGTCTCAGTCCCAGTATCGGCCTCACCGGCCTGAACCGGCATGACCAACCCTGACAGCGCAATCAATGTGCCCGCCAGCCCAAGAACGAGCGCCCCCACCCGATGCCACCGCCCAACAATTTCTGAAAACCAGCCAAACCGCCGCCGCCTTCGCGGCAGCGCAAGTCGTCGTTCATCGAGCCCGATGCGAAGGCGATCTGGCCTACGCAAACTCAAAACCACGATAGCCCTTCGCAACCACTGCCTCGCAAGCCTCACGATAGGCGCCAACCCCCGCCGCATAGGGCATAAATATTCTAGGTTTACCCGGCACGTTCGCGCCCAAATACCATGAGCCGCCTTGGGGAAACAGAGTTGCCTCGGCCACCATCTGTACATGCGCCATCCATTGGTCTTGAGCCGCTTCTTCAGCTCTAATCATTCGATGGTTATCAGCCCTCATTTTGGTTAAACAGTTGACGATCCAATCAACATGCTGCTCGATCGACACCAACATATTTGACAGCACTGAGGGGCTCCCAGGCCCGGTCACCATGAATAAATTCGGAAAGCCCACGCTCATCAAACCCAGATAGGTCCGCGGTCCTGCGTGCCAGGCATCCTCAAGTGCGAGCCCACCGATGCCTTGAATGTTCATATTACGCAGGGCACCCGTCATTGCATCAAACCCGGTTGCGATCACAAGGGTATCGAGCTCGATATGCTCTTTGTCCAGCGCAATACCCTTGGGCGTGATCTCAACCAAAGGCGTTTCCCGCAAATTAACCAATCGAACGTGATCCTGATTGTAGGTCTCATAGTAATTGATATCGACGCAGATTCGCCGGGTGCCAATTGGATGCGTCGTTGGGCAGAGCGCCGCGGCGGTCACGGGATCCTTAACCAGTGATCGGATTTTTTTGTGCACAAAAGCCTGCACAAATTGGTTGGCCTCTAGATTCATCAGCGTGTCATTGATGACCGCCATAAACCGAGCGCCGCCGCGCTGCCAAGCCGCCTCAAGCAAGGCGGTCGCAGCCGGCTCTGATAATTCATTAAAAATCACCGGGTCAACTGGTCCCGATCTCGGCAAGATATCAAGGTCACCAAAACCCGAGCCATTACCCGCGCGATGATTGGCGCGATGCGCCGGATAATGCTGCTTAAATTCTGACACCCAATCTGGATCCAGCTCGTAGTTATTGGCCGGCACACTAAAATTAGGGGTTCGCTGAAATACCGTTAAGTGGGCCGCCGATGCAGCAATCACCGGAATAGCCTGAATGCCGGATGAGCCCGTTCCAATAATGCCAACCCGTTCAGCTTCAAAACCCACGGGTTCATGGGGCCACTGACTGGCCTGATAGAAGTTTCCCGCAAACGTCTCTAAGCCGGGGATATCCGGACGTTGGGGTACGGACAAACACCCCGTTGCCATAACGCAAAAATCTGCGGTGAATCGCTCACCGAGCGCGGTTTCAATTACCCAATGACACGGCAATTCCTGCCAAATGGCCGAGGTGACTTGGGTATTAAACTGAATCAGAGGTCTTAATTGAAATTGATCCGCAACGTGGCGTGCATAGGACAAAATCTCAGGCTGCTGGGCATATCGCTCTGACCAATGCCAGGTTTGCTCCAATTCGCTTGAAAAAGAAAAAGAGTAGGCCAGACTTTCGGCGTCGCAACGCGCACCAGGGTAGCGATTCCAGTACCAGGTGCCGCCGACGTCCGAGCCCTGCTCCAATACACGCAGTGTGCGCCCTTGGGTGGTTAACTTATGAGCAAGGTACAAGCCCGCAAACCCCGCCCCCACCACGATCACCTCAAAATGTTGTTCCGACACCTTCCCTCCCAAAAGTAGTTTACGCCAGCATCCTCGCGACGCCTGCTTTTGCTGAAAAACCGAAGTCCGTCTTGAGACCGTTTGAGATCCAGCGGGCTTTTTTAATTTTTTACCAGCTTTTGCGCCAACACCGATCGCCGCGGTTACGGTGAGCAGCTGTTGCGCGATGGTCCAAAACCGCGTCCTGCGGCGCCAATTACCATCATTTAGATTAGGGTGTTGCGCCTTTGACTTCTCCTAATCTATCACTCAAGTAGTTTGCGAGCACCCCTCGCCTGTGTCTCGCTACGCCAAGGCATGATCCGCATCAGCCTTGCCAAGCTCAATGCATCGAGCCCGCTGCTCGATATTGGATGACAGCCAGGTTTGCCCACCCTTACCAATCTGATGGGTACCGAACCGCATTATAGCGACGATCACTGCACTTACTTTTTCCCTTCACCTTTTTTGCTTGCCTGATCCTGCCCAAAGTCATGAAACATTGGTGTAATGGTTTTGCACTATCGATTTGCGACGGCCTAGTTATTTCAAGTTTAGCGGGCTGCTTGGGCTCAGACCAGCGCCCGCTGAATCGGCCGCAATGCGTGTTATCCGATCAGAGTCACTAAATTAGATGACGCAGCCCGCGGCGCACCTTGAATGCCGCCCGATTTTAGTCTTAACTGCCAGCAATCACTGAGAGCGTTGTTCGCCATGAATTGGTTATTCGGCCGCTATAGCGTGGTCTTCTACGCAACCCTTGCAACCCTTGCCGGCGCGGCTTGGCTCATCATCGATGGGCCGTTTAATCCCTGGCTAATGAGCAGCCTGGCCCTATCGAGCCTGCTCATGGTTTTCGGTATTCAAGACTATTTTCAAACCGGCAGCGCAGTCCGAGCGAACTTCCCCGTTTTGGGCCGACTTCGATACTTTTTCGAAAGCATTCGACCGGAACTGAGACAATATTTTTGGGAAGACGATGATGCAGAACTGCCCTACTCTCGAAATCAACGCGCCATGGTTTACCAACGCGCGAAATCCGAATTTTCGATTCGTGCGTTCGGCTCGATCGAGGCGATGTACAAGGAAGATTTTAGCTGGCTGAATCATTCACTTGCACCCTTACACATCGAGGCCGAGGATTTTCGAACTTGGGTCGGCGTTGGCGATCAACGCTACGCCATCTCTTTACTGAATATTTCAGGCACTTCTTTTGGCGCCTTATCCCCACCCGCTATTGAAGCGCTGAATCTGGGCGCCGCCCAAGGCCAGTTTGCGCACAATACCGGTGAAGGCTCCGTCTCGCCCTACCACATCAAAGGTGGCGGCGATTTAATTTTGCAGGTCTCAACGGGTTATTTTGGGTTTCGGGATGCTAGCGGTCGCTTAGATCGCGCGCTTTTTGCGCAAAAGGCAACCCAGCCTCAGGTTAAAATGATTGAGATCAAACTCAGTCAGGGCGCCAAACCGGGTCATGGCGGCCTATTACCAGCCGCCAAGGTCACCGCCGAAATAGCCCTGACCCGAGGCATTGACGAGGGCGTCGACTGCGCGTCACCCGCAAATCATACAGAATTCAAAACACCACAAGCGCTGCTACGCTTTGCGGCGGAACTCCGGGTGATCAGTGGCGGCAAGCCCGTTGGTATCAAACTTTGCATTGGCCATCCCTGGGAATTCATCGCCATCGTCAAAAGTATGACCGAGGGCGAACCCTTATTGGATTTTATATCGGTTGATGGCGCGGAAGGTGGCACCGGCGCGGCGCCAACGGAATTCAGCGACCACCTTGGCAGCCCTTTAACCGATGCCCTAGTTTTCGTAGACAATACGCTTCGCGGCGCAGGCCTTCGTTCTAGGATCAAAATCGCCGCCTCTGGAAAAATGGTCAGCGCGTTCGATATTGTGAAACATTGCGCACTCGGCGCAGATTGGGTCAACATGGCGCGCCCCTTCATGTTCGCCTTGGGCTGCATTCAAGCGCGCAATTGCGCCTCGGGTCTCTGCCCTACCGGCATCGCAACCATGGACCCAACGCGTTATCGCGTGTTGGATATCCAATCTAAGGCCTCGCGGGTCCGCAATTTCCATCAAAACACGTTAAAAGCCGTCGGAGAACTGATTGGCGCTGCGGGCATAGCGCACCCTGTGGATTTAAATCGGCGCCATATTGTTAGGCGTCTCTCCGGGAGTGAAATTCTACTGGCAGATCAAATCTACCCCAAAGTCCTGGACAATCAATTGTTTACTGAGGAACCGATTGCCGACCCTCGTCTTGCCGTTTATTGGCACCGCGTCAGCGGGCGAAGTTTTGCAGCAGACGATCCGCAGCCAGTGGACGCCCCGCCGAAGGCAGATGCCAATAATACGTAAGCCCGCGGAACCTAAACCTCGACCTTAAACAAAGTCTCAGACAATCGCTCGATAATGATGGCCGTTCTTGTTAGGTTGCGAGCGCTTCAAGGCATGCCCAATCTAACCGTCCTAGGTTACCGCCCGCGTCGACCGGCTGAAGGCATACATGGTCAGCACCGGCATCTTGATGTGCTTTTATTCGATCTTGGATGTCGGCAATGCTTCCCCACGCGAAGGTGGTATCAATAAACCGATCCGACAGATCATTGATGTCGGCTTCTGTGAGCCCCATCCGCAACCAGTTATTGCGATAGTTCGGCAACCCTTGATAAATCTTGGCATTGGCACGCGCAGCAGTACGCGCCTTGTCGGGATCTGATTCAAGAATCACTTTCTGCTCAACGCACAGTAACGGGCCGGCGCCCATAACGTCACGCGCCATCCGCGTATGATCGGGTGAGCTAAAGTAAGGATGCGCGCCAGCGCTATGGCTGGCCGCCAACTCCAACATTTTCGGACCCAAAGCCGCAATCACCGTGAGCGGGCTGTCCGCCGGTGGGCGCCCACTGTAGGGCGAGACTTTCATTTTTTCGAGATACTCGCGCATGGTCGCAACCGGCGCTTTGTATTCCAAGCCTCGAACACCTTCAACTAAAGGCTTGTGCGAGACGCCAATGCCCAGCAAGAATCGCCCGCCGGATTGTTCTGCAAGCGTGTTTTGCGCCGCGAGCGTCACGCCGGGTTCACGGTGATAGATATTCATAATGCCGGTCGCCAAATTGAGCCGGCTCGTTTGACTCAACAACCAAGCCGCTGTCGCCACCGGGCTCCGTCCCACGGTTTCCGGAATCCAGAGCGTGCCATAACCCAATTGCTCAATCTTGCGCGCCGCCTCTGCCGCTTCCGGGGAGGTGAAACCATCTTGAAAATACCAAACGCCTACTGCACCTAAGTCCATAACCCATCCTTCCTTAAACTGTCGTTTAAAAGCTGTCGTTTAAAAGCTGTCTATTCAAAGCTGTCTATTAAAAGTTGTCTGATTTGATTCGTTCGTTCGAACCCTTCGTTCAACGATATCTCAGCCAAACTAACACAGCCTACCGAGCATAGAAACCAGCGTCTAACGCGCAGAAGGTCCTGCCAGGCAATGGCGCAGGGTCATGATCAACACTCGAGCGGGTTCAAGGAAGTTGCTGCAAGACTCGCAAAGATACGCGCGCTATGGCCGGCTTAAAACTACCGCTTGAGCGGCTTATAGCCAATTTCACCACCACTCTTTTTGGGCTGAGCCGTCTTTTTCTGACTCCGACGCGCTTTGGTTTTCTTACTGCCTGCAGCCTTGCCGGACTTTTTCACCTTCACGGGCCCACGATAACTGGCTTGAAGACCGGGCACCTTGCGGTGCTCGAAGCGAAGTTTCAGGTAGCGTTCGATACTCGACATTGGGTTCCATTCGTTGGAACTTACAAGTGTGATCGCTTTACCGACTTGTCCCGCCCGGCCCGTGCGCCCAATCCGGTGCACGTGATCATCGCCCGACTGCGCAACGTTAAAATTGATCACCAAAGTAATGCCTTCGATATCGAGACCGCGAGCTGCCACATCGGTCGCCACCAAAATTCCGATTTGACCACTTCGAAAGCGATTCATCACTTGCTTACGATCACTCTGGGAAAGCTCTCCATGAATGTAATCAACCCGAAGTTTTTGGGCTTTCAGAGCGTTCCCAAGTTCTTGGCACCCTTTGCGGGTGTTGCAAAAAATCATTGAACGCGGCGCCTGCTCTTTGGCAAGCAGCGCAATCACCAGCTTTTCTTTATGCTTCACATCATCCGCGAGCACCACTTGCTGGGTAATGCTGTCATGGCCTTGCCGATGCTCATCGATGGTGATCGACTCAGGATCTCGCAACATCCTTGTGATCCCGGGCATCCCTTTGTGAGACAGCGTTGCCGAAAACAATAAGGTTTGACGCTGGGTGCGACAAGCACGCGCAATGGTCTCCATATCGACCGCAAAGCCCATATCCAACATGCGATCGGCTTCATCCAGCACGAGCACTTCAAGATCTCGAAAGTCTGGCGTGCCTTTTTCAATGTGTTCAACCAGCCGACCCGGGGTTGCGATGATGACTTCAGGATTCTTACGCAGCGTCGCGGCCTGATGGTTGAACGCTTCGCCCCCCATAATGAGGCCGCACTTGATCTGGGTATAGCGCGCCATGGCATCAAAGGTTCTGCGCGTTTGCAGCGCAAGCTCCCTGGTTGGCAACAAAATCAGCACCCGCGTTCCGGATTTCGGCGCGTCATGGTCCAGCATTAAATTCAATGTGGGCAGCAAAAACGCTGCCGTCTTACCGCTACCGGTCTTGGAGCATACGATTAAGTCGCGTCCAGTCAAGGCGGCGGGAATGGCGTCGGCCTGAACGGCAGTGGGTTCGGTAAAACCCAGCTCGTCTGCTGCGCGAAGGAGTTGAGGGTGTAATGGGAGGTCGCTGATCACGGCGCTATGATAGCTCGCGCGGCACCGTAACGCCTCTCTTTATTACGGTCTTATGTTTATTACAGGCTTGTCTTTATTACGGGCTTACGCTGGGCGATTGCTGTCTTGATCCCAATGCCGCTCTTGAAGGCATTATCCCCGCAGCCTTGACGCCCAACTAAGACTTCGGTTTGCAGAACGCGTCCGCACCCGCGTTTAAAACAGCCGCAAACCGAGACCGCTAAATTGCGCGCAGTCCGATGCCGTGGGCGTCGAATAATAGCCACCGGTGGTGGCCCTATTAGGCAGTCGCCTAAGTACGCCCGCTGCCTCGCGCTGCTCAATAATCCTCGCCAGCCTCGGCACGGCGCTCTGATACAAAGCGAGTAACTGGTTGAGGTAATCCTTATCGAGATCGAGCGGCAAGGACTCATGCTCGATTAGCGGCCCAGTATCGATACCCTCATCAATAATGTCATGAATGCTGTACCCATAATGAGACCGTTGGTGCAGCATCGACCAAAAAGTCGCCATCACGCCCCGGTATGCTGGCAATAACCCCGAATGCAGATTGAGCACCCCAAGCCTTGGCAGGTTGATCGCCGCCGGTCGCAAGATCGATCCAAACCGAATCGAGACCACCAAATCCGGCTGGAAAGACTGCATCCGCTCAAAGCCCAAACCCTGATTCACACCGGTGACGGTTGTGATCGGCACCCCCAATTGCTGCGCCAGCGCGCTCTGTAGTGCTGGCCAGTCCGCGTGCCCCGGCAAGCTCAACTGCGCTTGTAGCAGGCTTTGCTCGTGGCTTGCCAGACGTTTAAGGGCGCGGGGCACAGCCCGAGGCGCGCCAACCTGCGCCGTCTGTAAAACCCGGACCGTTTGGCCTTGGATTAACGGCAATAATCGCTCAAGCGCATAATAGCTCGGAAAATCTCGATTAATGAGCAGCAATAGTCGCATTAGAGATCCGGTGTCCCAATTGATTTTGGCTCTGGATTGGTTTTCATTTACAACGCTTTTCGCCTCGTGTCAGAATCAATTGATGAAACCTTTTAACCAATGTTGTTTTCCGAACTGGGCCCGGCTTTGGATTATTCTGATCCTCGCTGCGGCCGCGCCTGCTTATGGCTCAGAATCCTTAATCTCCGCCCGGAACTATCATGAAGTCTCTAAGACTTTAGTCTCATCTGGACAAATCAGCCCGGCCCATATTGCCTCCCTTACGGATGAGCAGGTCGAACTCGTGATTAATCTAACGGTTGAAGACACCGACCTCAATGCCCGGGAAGGCTTTGAGATCACCGCACTGGGCATTGATTACATCCATATTCCGGTTGACTGGGACAACCCGACAGAGCGCAACTTACAGCTGTTTATGCGTATCCTAGACGCGGCCGGCGATCAAAAAGTCTTAGTGCATTGCTTTGCCAACTACCGTGCATCGGCTTTTATCTACCTCTATCGAACCCTAAGGCAAGGCGTTGCACCCGAGATCGCTCGTAAGGACCTGGACGCCATCTGGCCAAAACCCGCCTGGACGCAATTTCCGCAATGGCAGGCCTTCATTGCCGAGAGGACCCTTTAAATCACCACGACCGTCAAAGAAACCCTAAGTCACCGCATGTTGCCGGCCTTTAGATTACCCAACAACCCACCTTTACAAGGATCATTATGAGCACGACTGCCCAAATATTTCATTTAAAACAGACCCCACAGGGCTTGCCCACTGCGGCCGACTTTGAACTTCGGGACATTCAATTGCCAGAACCCGGTGACAACCAAGTCCTGGTTGAAAATCTTTACATGTCGGTTGATCCCTACATGCGAGGGAGGATGCGCTTCATGCTACCCGGCTCAAAACTTTTTGGCGCGGCTGTCGGGCGGGTACTCGCGTCAAACAGCCCAACTGTTTCGATTGGGGATTTTGTGCTTAATCCACATAGCTGGCACAGTCATTTTGTTGATGACGCCAGTGTTGTGACCCAACTCGACCCCGAACTCGCGCCCTTGCCCAGCTATTTAGGGGTAATGGGCATGCCTGGGCTCACCGCTTGGGGCGGGTTACTGATAACCGGCGCTTATCAGGATGGCGAAACCCTCTTCGTCTCGGCAGCCTCTGGCGCTGTTGGGAGCCTTGTCGGACAAATTGCCAAGATCAAAGGCGGTCGCGTCGTTGGAAGTGCCGGGAGCGATGCAAAAGTTCAAACCTTAATCAATGATTTTGGGTTTGATCACGCCTTTAATTATCGAACGGATGACCCCTTAACGGAACTTAAAAAGGGTGCGCCGGAAGGCATTGATGTTTACTTTGAAAACGTTGGCGGCCCGCAATTAGAGGCCGCTTTGACCCACATGCGGCCCCATGGGCGAATTCCGATCTGCGGCATGATCGCCCATTATAACGACCAGGGTGACGCAACGCCTGGCCCTCGAAACCTCACTGAGACCATCTACAAATTCATCACCCTCAAGGGCTTTGTTGTCTCGGCCTTTGAATCAAAACGGGCGGAATTTCAACAACAGATGGCAGGCTGGATCAAGGCTGGCGACGTTCGTTATGAAGAAACGATTTTTGAGGGTTTGGCATCGGCACCGGAGGCATTCATCGGACTCTTCTCAGGCGAGAATAAAGGCAAGATGCTGGTGCACTTAGCCGATTAAGCCGGCATCGTGGTAGCACGGTTTGAGTCAGGCCCTTGGTTTGATTCAAACCGCGATTTTGGATGACCGGTCAGTTTTGCAAGCAATCGGCCCATTCAATTTGATTCGGGATTTCAATCAAACCAATAGATCATTCACAGGAGACCCCATGTCACGATCCAACAGGATGCAAGCCGCGGCGCAACACTTCATTGACCGAAAAGAGTTCGCAGGCATTGAATGGCAGGTGAATGTCGCAGGCCGAATCTTAACACACGGGCGCGCGGGGGCCGCCAATGCAGACCAGTCCTCCCCCATTCCAACAGAGGCGCTTTACCGCATCTATTCCATGACCAAGCCTGTCGTGTCGGTTCTAGCACTCATGCTGATTGAGGCTGGCAGGCTTCGCCTGTACGACTTCCTGCCGAAATTTAATCGCGCCTTTGCCATGATGAAGGTCCTCAGCCCAGATGGGACCTTGGCGCCGGCGCACCGTCCCATCACGGTTGAAGATCTCTTAACCCATCGCGCGGGGTTCACTTATGAGTTCATCACCGGTTGTCATATTGCCCCAGGCTATGATGCGATTGCCTTGTCAGAAGATGGCGCTGTGTCACTTGATGAGATGATGGCCAAGCTGGCCGCGCAACCGTTGGCTTTTCAGCCTGGTAGCCAGTTTCGGTATAGCGTTGCAACCGACGTGCTCGCGCATGTGATCGAAAAAGCGACCGGCGAGCGCTTAGATGATTTACTTCGGGAGCACCTCTTCGAACCGCTTCAGATGCTAGATACCGGATTCTGTATCACCCCTGACCAAGAGGATCGCTTGATGCCGATGTTCGGCGTCAGCAGCCTCCGCGACCTATCCCCTATGAATCCGCCGCTGGAACAAACGCTCACGGCCATTGACGTGGAGAGCATGTACCCTGCCGGGAATTCAAATTTTCGGCGCGGCGGTCACGGTTTGTTTTCGACCACCTCGGATTATATAAAATTTGCGACCATGCTCTTGGACGGCAAGACCGTCTCAGGGGAGGTCATTCTCTCCCGCACCATGCTCAAGATGATGCAAGTCAA
>ERZ651776.755-NODE-755-length-43261-cov-5.280613_pt1 | contig 43261 bp, 36 predicted proteins | sample MGYA00514761_ERZ651776 | MGnify/ENA metagenome assembly ERZ651776
ATCCTCGAAGCAAAGTCTTATCATGTCACTGATTCTAAAGGTTTTGTTAAACTAGATGCGATGGAAAATCCATACGGTTGGCCAGAAAAAATTAAAGATGAATGGTCCCGATGTCTACTACAAGCTAATCTAAATCGTTATCCGGATTCTAAGTCATGTGAACTAAAAAGTAAGCTCACTCAAGCATTTAAATTCCCCGAGAATACTGCAATGATTCTTGGTAATGGTTCTGATGAACTAATCCAAATCATATTGATGGCACTCAATAAAAAGAATAATGTCGTCATGGCTCCTGAACCTAGCTTTGTTATGTATCGATTGCTAAGTAAGATGATGGAACTAGAATTTGTTGGTGTACCATTGAATGAAGATTTTTCTCTAGATCTTTCAGCAATGTTAGAATCAATTGATAAAGAAAAGCCTGCTGTAATTTTTATTGCAAGGCCAAATAATCCAACAGGAAATGTTTTTTTAGAAGAATCGTTAATACAAATTATAAAAGCAACGACTGGTCTTATTGTTATTGATGAGGCGTATCATTCTTTTGCACAGAAGAGCATGATGTCTTGTCTGCATAAGTACCCAAATGTACTATTAATGCGAACTCTATCAAAACTAGGTCTAGCCGGGTTACGTCTAGGTATGTTGTATGGAGCTAACGAATGGATATCTGAATTTGATAAGTTGAGATTGCCATATAATATAGGTACTGTAAATCAGCTTAGTGCAAGTTTTATTATTAAAAATATTGGATTCCTTGAGCAACAAGCCGCACGTATTCGAGATGATAGAGAAATTTTATTCAATAACTTATCCGAAATAGTTGGTGTTCAAGCCTGGAGGAGTGAAGCTAACTTTATTTTGTTTCGTGTTCCTAAACCAGGAGCAGACAAGGTATATAAAGAACTAATAAATAAAAATATACTTATTAAAAATTTACATGGCTCACATTCATCGCTTGAAAATTGTTTACGTGTAACAGTGGGCACACCTGAAGAGAACAAACTCTTTTTAGAAAGACTAAGTGAGATAGTGAATGCTTAAAAAATCATCTGGACTCCTTTGCGGGAGGAGATCACGCAATCAATATTAGTTATCATTTTATGATGAAAGGACATGTTTTTTCATCTGCATTAATGATGAGGCGTCAAGTCATAAGCTCGGTTTTCCAGTAGACTAGTTACTGATATTCGCTATCATTTAGTCACTACTTTTTTCTAAATTAACAGACTTAAACGTATTAGGATTTAATGTTTTTCAATGCTATGATATTCATTTTTGCTGAAAATTATGTCCTTATCTATCTCTGCTAATCTGAGTTTAATGAAGATTAACAAATCTTTCAATCCTTCTAGATTGATATAAGCACTGACTCTATAAAATCATCAAAAAATAAAAAACCAACGCTGACCTTTACTCATTGACTGTCAATATACTGGGATATAGATGGACTTAAACTAGGAGTTTTGCTAACAGCGATAACGATATTCTTAATATTGTAATGTAGATTAATTGACTACATCAATTATGCGTAGATTGTGTTGTTAAATGTTGATATTAGCTGAATCAAAATCTGTATCAAGGTTAATCAATTATTATTTGTATTTGTTCGCTAACATTCAATTTAAATCGAATTCTAATATAGTCTTGAATAATGTGTGATTGATATAATATAGCCTAAAGTATTACAACGTTGTTAGGTTTGTTGAAAATTTTTCAAATAAAATTTGGTATAACGAAACTAACGATATGAGATGTGCTTTTTATGATTATGCTATATTAGCATAAAAATTAATAATGAACGAAGCGATCGATATAACAACTAATAGAAAGTATAATTGATTCTAAATAGTCCGATAGTATTATTAAAAGCACGAATAAAATCATAATTCCGTATATGGAATATTGCAGCATTATTAATAATGTTTTTTTATGATTTTGCTGATTACTGTTATTATTAGCAATCATCTGTTTATCCACTAATCACTTTAATTTATCATGTGGTTTGTGTGTTTAATTATGCTGATAATCATCTTTCAGATATGCAAGGGGAAATAATGAACGAAAGTAATGTCGACAAGGGTCGACGAAGATTTTTGACCGCTGCTGCTACTGTGGTTGGTGGAGCTGGCGCAGCGGCTGGAGCTGTGCCATTTATTGCAACTATGACTCCAAGTGAGAAAACTAAGGCAATCGGTGCTCCAGTTGAGGTTGATATAAGCGAACTAAAGCCGGGTGAGCGCATGATTAAGAAGTGGCAAGGTAAGCCAGTCTGGATCCTACGACGTACGAAAGAGATGCTTGATGATATTGCTTCACAAAATGAAGCCGTCAGCGATCCAGAATCGCAGTCAAGCTCGCAGCCAGAATATGCTGCGAATGAATTTCGTGCTCGTGAAGATGAATATCTGGTCGTTATTGGTATTTGTACGCATTTAGGTTGTTCACCTAGTTTTGTTCTAAAAGATGGTGATAATAGTCCCGTTGTCGACTGGAAAGGAGGTTTTTTTTGCCCTTGTCATGGTTCACGCTTTGATTTGGCTGGACGCGTATTTAAAGGTGTTCCAGCACCGACTAACCTTGTTATCCCACCTTATAAATTTATTACCCCGAGTCAGTTGCTTATCGGTGATGACAGTGAGGCTGCATAATGGCAAATATAGAAAAAAATATCATTAATGGATTAACGGATTTGCGTGATTGGGTCGATGACCGCTTTCCGTTGATGCAGAATTGGAATGAACATCTTGCTAAATATTATGCGCCAAAGAATTTTAATATCTGGTATTACTTCGGTGCATTCGCAATACTTGTCTTTGCTATTCAGATCTTGACTGGTATTTGGTTGACGATGAATTATAAACCATCAGCCGAGGATGCATTTGCTTCTGTTGAATACATTATGCGTGACGTTAGTTGGGGCTGGCTTATACGTTATATGCATTCGACTGGTGCTTCAGCATTCTTTATCGTTATTTACCTGCATATGTTCCGTGCCTTATTGTACGGTTCCTATAAGAAACCACGTGAACTACTTTGGTTGTCAGGTATGGGTCTCTATCTAGTACTCATGGGAGAGGCATTCTTTGGCTATTTATTACCTTGGGGTCAAATGTCATATTGGGGAGCACAGGTAATTATATCCTTATTTGGAGCTTTGCCTATCATAGGCGATGAGCTTTCACTATGGATACGCGGTGATTTTGTCGTTTCTGATGTTACTTTGAATCGTTTCTTCTCATTACATGTTATCGCCTTTCCGCTACTCATTTTTGGACTAATTGGAGCCCACATTCTTGCGCTGCATGAGGTCGGTTCTAATAATCCTGATGGTATCGACATCAAAAAGAATAAAAATTCTGAAGGCATACCAGTAGATGGCATTCCTTTTCATCCATATTACACAGTTAAAGATATTTTTGGTGCAACAGTATTTTTATTTTTCTTTTTTGGTGTTGTTTTTTTTATGCCAGAGATGAATGGTTACTTTTTGGAACATGCTAATTTTATTCCTGCGGACCCACTTAAGACGCCTGAGCATATAGCTCCAGTATGGTACTTCACCCCGTTTTATGCGATTTTACGGGCAGTACCGGACCAACTTGGTGGTGTAATAGCCATGGGCTTGGCAACTAATATATTTCTCTTATTGCCTTGGCTGGATAGAAGCCCAGTGAGATCATCACGTTACCGAGGGTGGAACTTTCGTTGTGCTCTAACCTTATTTATTGTTAGTTTCCTAGTTTTAGGCTGGTTAGGTATGCAACCTGTAACACCATTATTTACCTGGATGGCGCGTTTCTTCTCACTTGTTTATTTTGCATTTTTTTTATTGATGCCATTTTATACTGCTATCGACAACGATAAGCCGGTTCCACACAGAGTGAGAAACTAATGCCAAGCCATAGACTGTTGTATAAGTTAACGTTCATTTTCCTGGTGGTGCTCTCAGTAAATGTTTCTGCAGCAGTTGGAGCAAAATTAATGCATATGGAGGTTGACCTTTCTAATCAAGAATCATTGCAACGTGGGGCTAGAACTTTCGTCAATTATTGCTTGAGTTGTCATGCTGCCGCATATATGCGTTATAACAGGATGGGTCAGGATCTTGGTATTAGTGAAGATGTTTTAAAAGCTAACTTCATGTTTGGCACAGATAAAGTTGGCGAAACCATGACTATTGCCATGACTAAGTCCGACTCTTTGAGTTTTTTTGGAGTTTCTCCACCTGATTTATCGGTTATTGCACGTGCTCGTGGGGCAGATTGGCTTTATAGTTACTTCAAAACATTCTATGTGGATAAATCACGCCCATTTGGTGTCAATAATTTGACATTTAAGGATGTCGGTATGCCGCATGTGCTGTGGGAGTTGCAAGGTGCACAACAATTGTCTCTTATAGAATCAGAAGGTGCCGTGCATCACAGTCCTACGTATGATGATTTAGAAATTATTACACCGGGCATACAAAGCGAAGAAAAGTATGACCAAACAATACGTGATTTAGTGAACTTCATGGTCTATCTGGGCGAACCAATTAAACTAAAACGCGGTAAGATTGGTTTCTGGGTTCTCGTGTATCTGTTTGTTTTTATGATCATTGCTTATATGTTGAAGAAAGAATATTGGCGTGATATTCATTAAGTTTGAAACCTAACTCCATTATTTTTGAATCTGGTGTATAATCCCGCGCTTTCGAACATGGCTGGAGAGTAAATAGTATGGCAACCGTCGCCAATCGCCGTTCATTAATGGTTTTATATTCGGACAGTATTAGTCCTATTGGACATGCTGTACGCATCGTTTTAGCTGAAAAGGACGTCAATGTTGAGATTAACTTTATAGATGATGATGACAGACCTCAAGAGCTGAATGAGCTAAATCCGTATAATTCAATTCTGACTCTAATAGACCGCGATCTGGTACTTTATGATGCGCATATCATTATGGAATATCTGGATGAGCGTTTTCCACATCCGCCATTGATGCCAGTCGATCCTGTCAATCGTGCAAGCAATCGACAATTACGATATCGCGTAATGCGCGATTTGTACTCAGTAGTTACAGAGCTGGACAACGATAATGAAATAGTTGCAGCCAACGCCAAGAAAGTACTTCGCGATAATCTCACTTCAATTGCGCCTGCGTTCGCGCAAATGCCTTATTTCATGTCTGAAGAATATTCGCTTGTCGACTGTTGCATGGCGCCATTGATGTTGCGACTAAACGAATATGGCATTAAGCTTCCTATGTCAGGCAAACCTTTACAACAATATGCCGACCATCTTTTTGAACGTGAAGCATTTAAAACTAGCTTGTCTGGACTCGAAAGCGAATATAACGCAACTTAATCTTTTTTGGAGGAGTAACTCGGATAGATATTAAGTTATGAATTCAAATAAACCTTACTTGTTGCGTGCTTTGTATGACTGGATTAATGATAATCGACTAACGCCATATGTCTTAATTGATGCGAATGTGGGAGATATGGACATTCCACGTGATTTTGTTGAAGATGGTAAAATTGTCTTAAATATCTCTCCAAGTGCCGCACGTGATATGGATCTTAGTAATGATTATATTAGCTTCAAGGCTAGTTTTTCTGGAAAAAATATGAATGTTTATTTTCCAAGTCATGCTGTAGTAGCTATCTATGCTAAAGAGAATGGTCAAGGGATGGTTTTTCCAGAAGAAAATGAGGAAGTCGCAGACGCTGATGATAACACTTCTAATTCTGCAATAGAGCAGCCAGTTGAAAAGAGAAAAGAAAATAAAAAAGATCGATCGTATCTGAAAGTTATTAAGTAACCTTCGTCACTATTTACAATCTTCTTGATTCGAATATCCCATATTAATGAAGGAAGCTTAATAACAAATGCAGGAAAAGCTCATACGAACATAGCATAAACTTATTAATGTATATTTCAGGTGTGAGTAAACATAAGAAAATTATAATACTAAAGTAGTTGTATTACTGAACGATTACTAATCGTACTGCTTGTAGCTCGTATTTCGCATGATTGATTGCTTCTTTGCAAGCATAAATCTGTTCCTCCATAAACTCTATCTCTTCTTGTCTGATTGTTTTATTTTTCTTTTTCAACTGTTTTAGACGAGCTATCTCTGCACCAAGTAATTTATCAACACGATGCTTTGCTTCTGCACGTACTTCGGGGATTCTTGAATCTGTGAATCTCATAGCGAAGTCAAGCATGGTTTCTATTTCTAGTTTGATCTGTTTGATAATTTCTTGTGCGGTTTGGCGCTCTATCTTTTGACCAAGCGTATTGAGTTTGTTGTGACTTAATAGTTTCGTATAGTTTTTTTTGTCTTTACTTATTAGCGTACGTAGGGGAGTAATCGGCAAGAAACGATCGACTTGTAGTTTTTTTGGTGCAATGGTGTTGATGCTGGAGAATGTTTCTAACATGATGGTGCCGCGTTCGATACTTTCCATTTCTATAGTAGTTATACAGGCATTACCTATTTCACTGGTTAATACCATCTCGACAGCCTCGGAGACCATGGGATGTTCCAAACTGACGAAGGAGAAATCCTCACGGCTTAATGCCTTGCTACGGTCGAAGGTTATGGTAATACTTTGGTCACTAAGTCCAGGGAAGTAACCAGTGCGCATATGGTCGCTAGGATGCAGTATCCAGGTATTTTTTGAATGTTCTTCATGATCGACGCCATAGACATCGAACATTTTTTCCATGTAGTCCATCAAGATTTTTGGGTTCTCTGCTTCACTGATAGACTCAATGATTTTTTCAGCGATGTCTTTGCGACAAGAGTTCAACTCAACAAGTCTATCTCTACCATCATGCATGGCTTGTTTTACATTATAGGTGTGAGTTTTGGTATCATTTATCAATAAGGTGATGTCAGTATAGAATTTATCTAAAGCCGCGTTGAGTGGTTTCTCAAATTTTTCATAGATGGAATAAGCTGCAGCACAACTTTGGATAAAGATATTTAGACCGTTGTTATACCATTTAAAGAGGATCTCTTGTGCCGAATTCTCAAAATAAGGCACGTGTATATTAATGGTTTCTGTTTGACCGATACGATCCAAACGACCTATACGCTGCTCCAATAAATCAGGGTTTAATGGAAGATCGAATAACACGAGATGATGTGCAAACTGAAAGTTGCGGCCCTCGCTACCAATCTCGGAACAGACGAGTATTTGTGCACCACCCTCTGTGTCAGAAAAGTAGGCTGCAGCACGGTCACGTTCAATAATACTAAGTCCTTCGTAAAATACCGCACAGCGGATACCTATTTTGAGTTGTAAGTATTTGACTAAGCATGTTGCGGTCTTTGCATTGGCGCAAATGACTAATACTTTTTTAGACTTTAACTTCACTAATAACGTGATTAAGTATTGAACACGTGGGTCTTGTTCTAGCCAGTCTTCGTTTTTGATCTCTAGTTCAGGAAACAGATTTTTTTTCCCTGAAAGGCTTGAATATATATCAGGATAGGCTAGAGGCATGGGATGTAACATTCTTTTTGGGAAACCCTTTATCGCCTTACGCGTATTGCGTAAGAATACACGTCCTGTACCATGGCGATCGAGGAGTTTGCTGACAATATTTTCGCGTTCTTCGATAGAAGGTTGGTTACTTTTTGGCGCTTCATCCTCTAGATATGTTCTTAATAAACCTAATGTTGTCTCACTCAGGGGCTTGTCTCTTTGATCTAGTAAGACCTTAACGGTCTCACTCAGTTGTTGATAACCCTTTTCTTCCTGCATGAAGCTATTGTGGTCATGAAAACGCGCGGGGTCGAGTAGGCGCAGACGTGCAAAGTGACTCACATTACCGACTTGTTCAGGTGTCGCGGTCAGAAGTAATAACCCACAGCATTGTTTGGCTAATGCTTCAATACAACGATAACCGTGACCCTCACTACCTTCACTCCAATGTAAGTGGTGTGCTTCATCCACGACGACCATATCCCAGTCTGCTTTCAGAGCATCGTTGAACAGGCTCGATTCACTGGTCAGATTATCGAGGCTACAAATAATTAATTGTTCACTTTCGAATGGGTTGCCTTCTTCTTCACGTAAAGCAAGTAATCGCTCGGTATTAAACAAGGCAAAGCGCAGATTAAACCGGCGAAGCATTTCTACTAACCATTGATGTGTCAGAGTATTAGGTACGACTATTAGTACACGATTTGCCAGACCTGTATGGAGTTGATAATGCAGGATCATACCAGCTTCTATGGTCTTGCCAAGGCCAACTTCATCAGCCAGCAAGACACGCGGGGCAAATCTCTTTGCGACTTCGTATGCAATATAAGTTTGATGCGGTAAGAGGTTTGTACGTGATCCTAGTAGACCTTTGACGGGTGATTGCTGAAGTCGGTTCAACAACAATAACGTCTCACATCTTAGCTGGTAGGCCTTGATACTATCGAGTTGTCCACTGGTCAAGCGTTGTTTTGGAGAGGTGAGTTCAACGAAGCTGTTTAAATCAAGTTCATCTACATCATGTTCCTTACCTTCGGAATCGTTTACATGATAAATAAATCGACCTTGATGCGGTTTTACTTTGAGAACCTGAAAGATACGATCTTCTTTTGTACGTATAGTTTCACCTGATTTATACTCAATGCGAGTAAGTGGTGCAGTTTGAACGGCATAGAGTCGCTCCTCGCTGACAGCAGGAAAACTAATTGTAATGTGACGACCGTCAACGCCAACAATTATGCCTAAACCAAGTTCTGTCTCAGTGTGACTGACCCAGCGTTGGCCGATTACAAACTCTGACAAATTCACTGCCTATATTTTATTTATATATATGTGAGACGAATATTATCAGGCGTCATTGTATTTGGGTAATATAATGCAAGTTTAGAACATGATGCTGAAAATTGAAGATGACACTACTAGAAAAGATATATGATTTAGCATCAGAACAAAGTCAGATTGTCCATGCGGAACTTGTCGGTGACCAATTAATAGAGGTTTGCGAGTTTGAAAATTATCGCTGACTGCAGATTGGGGGGTGACTCAATTCAAGGATTGATGGACACCAATTCACCTAGTCAGATTTTATTGCCGAATATACAAGCACTGCTAGTAACGTTATTATTTTGTTCGAAACCAAGACAGTTACTGGATTTAGGTTCTGGTTGTGGTTCAATAGAAAGATTTTGTATCAAAAAGTTGCCAGATGTGATGATTACTTCACTTGAGTCAACTGAAGTAATAATCCAGTTAGCCAAAGAGTTTTTAATAGGAGATGAATGTCAAATAGTTAATACCTCTGCAGAAGTATTCTTGGCCAGTGAAAAAAGATCTTACGATATTACTTTATGTGATATCTTCAATTCTGAAGAACATCCCGTTTGTTTATATGACGATGCCTTTTACAAAAACATGGATAATTCTCTTAATAATAAAGGTGTATTGGCGATTAATGTTTTATCAGAATCTGAACATAATATGCTTCGTATCTTATCACTAATGAAAAATCATTTCGATAACATTTCTTGTTTAGAAGTTCCTGATTATTTCAACGTAATACTCTTTACATCGAATTTCAGATTACCTGAAATAACAGATTTGGAAATTTACGCAGAACAATACCTCAATAAAACAGACCTTGATTTAAGAGATTTAACAAAAAAATCAAATAGAGTGGTGGAGGAAATATCGACTTAAGCTAGTTTTTCTTTACTCGAAGATAGGTATAATGCAGCTCACATTCTCAGGAGCTAGACATTTGCTCTCATCGCAAGCTTGTAACCCTAGCTTTAATTTCAATAAATTCTTTGGAAAAGTAATCTCATTGCTATCATTTGATAAATCTGCACTAATCTGAATCGTACCTTCAAAAATATTCATAGGCTCTTTCTGAAAGCCAAGTGTTTTAGTTATGAATGCGGGATAAAGTATATGCTCGATTGTCCATCCCTCAATAGCTTGGACAGAAACCGGAACGGAGAGATTAAATTCATCTTTTATTTGGTTGAGATGCCATTTATCAGCAAGAGTTATGGTTAGTACTAATTTATATTTTTCTTTAACTTTATTGCATACGGCTGAAACATGAATATTGCCATCAGCACACCATTGTTGATGGGATTGTTCCCCAACAAACATCTCCAACATTCCACACATTAAATAACTACAGATATATGGGCGTTGAGTGATGTCATGTGAATAAGCCATAATTAATTGTTGGACCATGGAATGATAACGTTTATCTCCAGTACGTCTTGCTAGTCGTTGTAATGTTCTTAACGCAACGGAATTACCCGAAGAAGTAGCGTTATCATTGATTTCTTTTGGTGATGCAGGTAACAAATTGCTATTGTTTTGGCTACACATGAAGAAACCACCTTCTTCTTTGTCCCAAAAATTTGTAATCATAGCGTCAGATAAATTTACCGCATGTTTAAGCCATTGGCTGTCTTGAGTAACATCATAGATTTGTAATAGAGCTTCCGCTAAATACGCATAGTCTTCTTGTAAGGCAGGAATAGAGGCTTGACCTTCCAGACTGGAGCGACTTAGTTGACCTGTTTCAGTTTTATTTTTCTCTAAAAGAGCATTAGCAGCTCTGATGGCAATCTCAATATAATCTTTTCTACCCAGCTGTTGTCCAACATAGGCAAATGATTTTATAGTCATTGCGTTCCAAGCAGTAATAACTTTATCATCACGTAGTGGCGGAGTACGATTCTTTCTTGCTTCCCATAATATTTTTTTATTAATTGCTAGTCGAGTTACTAATTTTTCATAATCTAAATTATTTTCATTAGCGTAGTCTTCTAAAGGCTTTAACAAATTAAGAATATTTTTTCTTTCAAAATTACCTGCTGACGTGATTTGATATAACTTGATGAATTCTTCAGCCTTTTCTTCTAGTAATGTTTCAATCTCTTCTTTATCCCAAATAAAGAAAAGGCCTTCTTCACCTTCACTATCAGCATCACTAGCAGAATAAAAGCTTCCGTCTTCGTTTGTCATTTCATGACTAACATAATCTAATGTTTCAAAAGCAATGCGTTTAAAATCTTTTGCACCTGTAATTGTATAGGCTTGTGTAAAGACAAAAGATAGATTTGCCTGGTTGTATAGCATTTTTTCGAAATGTGGAATCAACCAATTTTGGTCAGTTGAATATCTATGAAATCCCCCGGCGATTTGATCATAAATACCACCACAACTTTGAATATGTAATGTTTTTATGACGGCATTTAAATTATTTTCTTCGCCTGACAAAATGGCGTATTCAAGTAAAAAGTAAAGGTAAGATTCATTCGGGAATTTAGGTGCTTGGCCAAAACCTCCATTGTCTTTATCATAATGATTCATTATAGATTGCGCTGTTATATCTATGATATTAGTGCCAATCTCATTAAGCGATTTTTGAGTTTGCATCGCGGTAGAGACTTGTGTATTTATTGAATTGGCTTGTTCCAAAATTGTAGTGGGCTGATTATTCCAGGCATCATTCATATGATTCATTAACTTAATAAGTTGGTTTGGCTGATAGTAAGTGCCACTAAAAAAAGGTTTGCCTTCGGGTGTCAAGAAACTACTCATTGGCCAGCCACCATGACCCTGCATCAACATCAGCGCCGTCATATAATATGTATCAATGTCAGGATAGCATTCTCGGTCAACCTTGATACAAACAAAAAACTCATTCATGCATTTTGCAACTTCTTTATTATCAAAACTTTCTTCTTCCATGACATGACACCAATGACAGGTTGAATAACCAATGGACAAGAATATTGGTTTGTTTTCTGTTCTTGCTTTTGCAAATGCCTCATTGCCCCATGAAAACCAGTCAACCGGATTATGCGCATGTTGCAATAGGTAAGGAGAGTCTTCAAATATCAGTCGATTTATATGGATAGGTTTCTGGTCGTTATCTAGATGCCTAGTCCTAGGTTGATAGGTTGAGCTCTTATCCTTTAATGCATTCAATAATGAATTTTTTAAGATTTCTGAATGGTCGAACATAGTACTTTCTGATATAGACTAAATTGACTATTTTACTCAATATAACTTTTTTTGTTCAGAATATTTTTGAATATTAGTTAACTGATTTAGGTTACAGCATTTAAATAAATCAGATTGATTCAACGTCGCTAAAGGTTGATACAATAAATAATTCAACAAACACTTGTTTGTTCATGTATTTCGCTCTTGATTATGCTTCTAATATAGTACTAGGCCAAAATAATTAATGTTCAAAAAAATATCGCAACGTCTACGGAATCAAATAATGTAACTTAGCACAATATTTTAATTTGACAGCAAGTTAAATGATATGCATTCTATGGACAATAGAATCGAAAAACTTATAAGGTATCATAGCAACCCCAATCTTTGTTGATATCAATTGGTTATATCTAGATGGCAAAAATGGTTTAATGAATTTTCTCACTCATCTTAAATTTAGTATCATAATCTATAAGTTTCCAAAAAACCTGCAACAAAGATTAACTCACAAGCCATTTCTCTTTTTTGAAAAACAGATATAGGTATATCTTAATTCTTCCAGATTAAATAACTAATCTATATATTGAAATAGTTTTACAACTTTTTGTGCGCCGCCTGTTTGTCTAGCAATCTCAGTGGCTATTTCTGCCTCAGCGCGGCTCACAATACCCATCAGATAAACGACACCTTTATCGGTCGCAACTTTTATTTCAATACCAATCAATTTTTTGTTAGCAAACATCTGTGTTTTTACTTTGGTAGTAATGTAAGAATCACTCGTTCGTGAGACCATAGAGCTTGGGGCGGCGATAGTGATTTCGTTATAAACATGGGTGACTTTATCGATGGACTTAACTAACGCTAACGCTTTTTGACGCAAGGCATCAGTTGGCGTTTCGCCTGTAAGCAATACTACTGTGTTATAACTAATTACATTCCAATGTGCTTGTTCATTTAATTCAGGATCATTGTTGAGCGTTTGATTTGCCTTTATCTCGATTGTTTGATCTTCTATCTGGGTGCCGGGTGTCCTCCTATCAACGGAGACTGTCGCAGCTGTTGCAGCGCCACCGACCGCGACAAACGCACAACCGGAAATGTAAGGCATCAAACAAAGTAGGATTAATAGATACAACAATTTGATATTTTTCATTTTTATTCGTCCTGTCCAAGTAATTGTAGATCCACAAGATCGCAAAGAGAGTGTATGATCATAATATGGACTTCTTGTATTCGAGCTGTTGACCATGTTGGTACGCGTATTTCAAAGTCATTTTCATTCATCAAATCAGCTATTTGGCCACCTTCTCTACCTGTCAAAGCAATAACAAACATATTTCTATCATGGGCTGCATCGACAGCATGAATGATATTATGTGACTCACCGCTGGTGCTGATAGCCAGTAGAACATCATTCTCTTTACCGAGTGCTCGAATTTGTTTTGAATAGATTTCAGCAAATTGATAGTCGTTTGCAATAGATGTCAGAGTCGAAGAATCTGTTGTGAGAGCAATAGCAGGTAAACCAGGCCGTTCCATTTCAAAGCGATTCAACATTTCTGCAGAAAAGTGTTGTGCATCGGCAGCAGAACCACCATTACCGCAAGCCATTATTTTGCGTTCATTCAACAATGCACTTGCTATTGCAAATGCAGCATCTGCAATAATAGGCGCTAATTTGCCAACAGCATCAGTTTTCACCTGAATGCTCTCATTGAAGTTGTTTATTACACGTTGGATAGCATCCATTAGAGTTAATTCATTATCTAAAAAAATCGACAACATTATGCCTGAAATGCATTTTTAATCCACCCGATTACGGGCTTATCAAATTCTCTAATCATTGCTATGAGTTCATTATGATATTGATAAACGCAATAATTTATATCTTCATAGAATATTGGCACATAATATGAGTGAAATCTCGAAATTTATGTTGTTCAATTTCTTGACAGTAGTCAATCCATCAATACAGGTTTTCCTTCAAAAAATTGAGCACGTCGAAGTTTACGCTTTACAATATTATTTGGTGTAATGCTCAAGTCGCCTGTTTCTCCACTTAAAAAAGCATCTTTTTCAGTCCGCAAACGATTAATTTCTGGTATCAAATGATATGCATCTATGCCAAATGCATACAAACGTTTGTATTGAGACAGTTCCTGTGACCAATTACGATTGAGTGCATCTTGAATAATTGAAAGTTGACGCGATGTATCCAATATCCAAGGCATATCAATAAACATGATATCATTTAGATCTATATCTCTGGCTTCATCAAAAATACCTGTGAAAATATGCGAGGTTGAATAAACAGGTAAATCTTCAGCGCGATGAAAACGAAATTGTGGGAATAGTTGATGAGCATCTCCGGATAAAGCCGCAGTGAATATAAAGTCTGCATCTCCTCTTCGCCGTTCAACATTATGTATTTTTATATTAAGTTTATTGCGTAGATCTCGACTTCGTTTTTGACTACTGTCGATATTTAAAAGCTCCTTAACAGGTGAGCTAAAGTCTTGAGAATCACTTTCAAAGATAGTATGTTCCAATATCTTTCCGCCAAGCTCTATCCAACGAGATATGAATGCATTTGATATACGATCACCCCAAGAGTTACTGGGGCTCATTACTAATGCTAACCGGTGGCCATCAGACATGGCAATTTCAGCAACTTGACTAGCCTCGTCCTCGGGCGACAGAGCAAACTGTACTAAGTTGTCATTACTTTGTTCTCCGTTAGATTTTTGACGATTAAGTGCCAGTATATGGATAGGAAGTTCGATCTGACTTGCCAATTGGGTAATGGCTTCTTTTTTTAGTGGGCCTACGACATAATCTACATTATCGCTCAATGCCTGCTGATATATATCTAGTATGTTCAAGGTATTTGTGTCATAAATTTTAATATCTGATTTTTCCTGGTTATTCATATACCAAGCAGCTAAAAACCCGTCGCGTATGGCTGTTGATGATTTTTGAAATTTGCCAGACAAAGGTAAAAGTAAACCAATTTTACTTGGTCGTTTAACGAATTGTTTGCTATCTTTAATCAACTTTTCGACTATTAATGGATATGCGGAATGTCCAGGGTAACGTTGAGTCCAGCCAATAATGATATTATTTAATTTGCTTGGTTGATATCGATACGTTTGATAGAGCGATAGTAGTTCAAGCCAACTGATTAATTCTTCAGGAGCAATGGTTCGTAAATCATCAATATCTGATATGGGGATGGTTTCAAGCACATCCCAAAGCGACCAATTATTTTGCTCGATCTCTGTTGATGTGCTGAGGTAATTTGACAAGAATAAGCGTTCTGATGCTGCTTTGATGTATTCACCATGGGCTAAATAAGCTTCAGCACGAATCTGGTGAAAGGGCACTTTTAAACTTTGTGGAACATTTTTTTCGGATACTTTTTTCAGCAGTGCCAATGCAATTTTTGGTTGCCCGAATTTCATTTTTAGTAGAGCGCTCAAGATTTTTACTCTGATATTCTGAAATGAATCATTATCTCCAACATTTATGTCATCTAGAGCCTTTTGAGCTGCAACATAATCTCCAGCTTTAATATAAGCTTCAGCAGCTTTTAAACCATAGAAGTTCCTGTTTTTATTGTCTTTTGTAGATAGTGTTAGAAATTCGAGCGCAGCAGCAGAGTACTTTTTTGATTGCATCAAAGCCTGGGCAATTTTTTCAGGGTCAAGCTGAGGCTCAGGTATAGCTTTTTTCGAAGGCCCACAGGCAGTTAATAAGCTGAATAAAAAAAGTGAGATTATTAAAAGTTGCATGTGCATATTGTGTAACATTGTAGCAATAATTACGATACCCAAATTTAAGCAACGTTTAGGAGCAAACTTTGTCAGGTTCTTTATATATTGTAGCAACACCGATTGGCAATCTAAGTGATATCTCTGAACGTGCAATAGAAGTATTGAAGCAATCTGATTTAATCGCAGCGGAAGACACACGCCATAGTAAAATTCTGTTGGAACAATTCAATATTAAAACTAAGCTTAAGTCATACCATGAACATAATGAAAGAAAATTTACCTCACAGTTGATACAACAGATAATTGATGGAAAATCTATTGCATTAATTTCAGATGCAGGTACGCCCTTAATAAATGACCCCGGCTATAAATTAGTCACTGCGGCACATCATAATCAGATCAAGGTTATTCCTATTCCGGGACCTTCTGCCGTTATAACTGCTTTATCGGTCTCTGGTTTGCCAACTAGTAAATTTATTTTTGAAGGCTATTTACCAGTAAAAGAACAGGCACGGAAGAAATGTTTGCAGCAATTGATTTCAGAACCAAGAACACTAGTCTTCTACGAAGCGCCTCACCGCATACTTGAGTCGATAGAAGATATGCAAGATGTATTTGGTTCTAATAGACGAGTGACAGTTGCCCGTGAACTCACCAAACAGTACGAACAAATTGTAATTGATAGTTTATCAGTCATTAAGAATAAATTGATAAATGAAGAAATTAAAATTAAAGGTGAATTCGTTATTGTCGTTGAAGGTGCCAAAAATATATCTGTATCTGATATTGAAGTATTACGCATCAATCAAATCCTCTCCGAAAAACTCTCACCAAAAGATGCGGCAGGACTAACATCAAGGATAACTAGTAAGAAAAAAAATGAGGTCTATCAAATGGTGCTAAAAGCTAGGAAAAAATAGACTTAAAAGAAAATTAGGCTTATTGAAGAGGTATTGCTAGTTCTTCTATGTTTTAGAGCATGGTAATATGCATGATTGATGATGTCGGTTTACAACAATAAGAGCGGGTAAATAATTTAAAATGAAAATAACAGCATTACTAGAAGGTGAGTTTCACAATGATGGTAAAGGCCCAGGATTAGAGCGCGTTATTTGGTCTCATGGTGGCGTAATCTTGAAAGGTTTTGAGTATTTGAATCCTGAGGATGATGATAAGGAAGATAATATAAAGCATCTAAAACTCGTGGAGGTTGAGGCATTTTCTATGACGACTGAAGAAGTGCATGGCAATATTTTAATGACGAGAGATTCAGTTGCTGCAATATTTAGAATTGATGATTCAGATTGGATGAAACAATTCAAATCTGATCATCTCGACAGCTGCAACCACTATCAATTCATATTTCATAGTGAAATCTATGATGTGATATGTCATGAGGTAAAAGTCGGTGAAGGGCGATTATTAAGCAATATGCAGACTGTTGAAGATAATAATGCAAGACCGCTTCCAAAATGACTAATATAGAACTTTCAGTAATTGGCGCTGGTGCAAAATGTCTATTAATATGGCACTGAAAAAAATCAGGGCTTGGTCTCTGCCATCATCTGAAAGAAGACTTTGTTGGTGAAAGCTTCGTGATGCCTTGTTAGATGTAAAGATCTTGCTAAGATTAAGATCAGTTGAGCGTTAGTGGGAAAGTTTTTCGGATGCGATTAAAAAGTCACTCGAGGTAATAGAAAGGCGAGAGACTTTGTTCGATTTCTCAAAGGTATCTGTTCCTGAGAGAAAATTTTTATTACATAGGTATTTATAATTTTTAATTTATCTCAATTGGGTTGGAAGTCATATTTTAGCCAACAGATTAAGCCTGATGAAAGCGAGCAATACTATCCTGCTCGTATTGCGCAGATATACCGAAGTCGTTGTATAGTCTGGAGTAATAAAGCGACTAAAAGCTTCGAAATAGGTGTATTCAATGAACCAAAGAATCTTGCCGTTGGCGATTGGATGTTGATCCCTATTGAAGGTGAACGTCCACTCCGAATACTGAATAGAGAAACAGTTTTAATACGTAAAGCAGCGGGTAAACGCATACATGATCAAATTATTGCTGCAAACGTTGATACTTTGTTCATTGTTACGTCTTGTGATCAAGATTTTAATACATCGCGCATCGAACGTTATTTATCATTAGCAAATGAAGCGAAGATAAATCCTGTAATTGTTCTGACAAAAACAGACCTGTCTGCCGATATAGAACCAATCAAACAGTCTGCTATATCATTACAGAATAATCTTCGGATTGAATGTGTGAATGCCAAAGATCACGCAAGTTTGGCTTCCCTTAAAACCTTATGTGCTGAAGGACATACTATTGCGTTAGTCGGGTCATCTGGTGTTGGTAAGTCCACGTTGATTAATAGTTTGACTGATTCTGATCAGTTAACAGCGGATGTCAGTATAGAGGATGGCAAAGGTCAACATACGACGACTTCACGTTCATTACACTTATTACATGATGGTGGCATACTTATTGACACACCGGGGATTAGAGAATTGCAGTTGAGCGATTGTGAAATTGGGATTGAAGGTACTTTTGATGATGTCAGTCAGTTTCTCGGTTGTTGTAAATTTAGTAATTGTCAGCATCAAACAGAGAAAGGCTGTGCTATCAAGAATGCTCTGGAATCTGGTAAACTTGAACTACGTCGTTGGAAGAGTTATCAGAAATTACAAGAAGAGCAAAAGTTACGTGATACGCCAAAATACGAAAAAGGCCGGTCGCGTAAATTGTAGTAGGTGTATTATCAAGTCGTCTTATTCATTGCAGTGTTAATTTTATTTTTAAAGAATAAACCTTGCAAGTAAATTACTTGATCATAAACTATGACCTAGAGTCGGCCAGGCAGTCGCTGTTGGATTTATTCTAACAGAGGAAAGTCCGGGCTCCATAGGGTGAGGTGCCAGATAACATCTGGACGGCGTGAGCCGATGGAAAGTGCCACAGAAAATATACCGCCTGTTTCGAAAGGTAAGGGTGAAATGGTGCGGTAAGAGCGCACCGCGCTGTTAGTAATATCAGCGGCAGGGTAAACCCCACCTGGAGCAAGACCAAATAGGGAAACGATGGTGCGGCCCGCATTGTTTCTGGGTAGGTTGCTTGAGGTGTCTGGCGACAGGCATCCCAGATGAATGATTGCCCAAGACAGAACCCGGCTTATCGGCCGACTCTTTTTTAATTCTTCAAATAAACTTAAGTAAGAGGTTTGACGATGAGTTGTATAGTTTATTTATCAGGTGAGATCCACACTGATTGGCGTGAACAAATTAAGCGAGGTACTGATAAGCTAGTTTTAGATATCAGCTACACATCAGCTGTGACCAAACATGATGCGAGTGATGCAGCTGGGGATCATTTAGGTCATGAGGATAAAAAATTTTGGCGTGATCATAAGTCAGCCAAGGTCAATGCAATGCGGACTAAAAATCTAATCGAGATATGTGATATTGCGGTGATTCGTTTTGGCGATAAATACAAACAATGGAATGCAGCATTTGATGCTGGTTATTGTGCAGCACTAAGTAAACCTTATATCACGTTGCATGATGAATCTATTATTCATCCATTGAAAGAGGTTGATGCAGCAGCCATGGCTTGGGCACAAACTCCGAAACAAGTTATAGAGACTCTCAATTATGTCATTAGTGTCTGATACAGAATCTGAAAATAATGAAATAAAAAAAGCGATTGATATTGTTAGTCAGGCGTTTTCGGATAAGGATTATGGAACAGCGTTAACCTTATTGAAGCCTTTGGCCGATTTAGGAATTGGAGAAGCATTGGGCATGCTGGGTTTAGCCTACAAGACTGGTTCTGGCGTTGAGCCTGATGGCATAAAAGCAGTCGAATTATTACAAAAAGCGGTTGAGTTAGGGGACGTGCTTGCGGCCCGTAATTTGGCTCTTTTATATCAATTTGGCATGTCAAATGTTGAACAAAATAGTGAAGCAAGTAAAAAATACCATCAAATAGCGCAAAAAATGGGTGCTAAATATGGAGAGTTCGACTGATCTTATTACAAACTATAAAAAATAGTTTACGTCAATAAATTAAAATATTACTTAATGTGATTTATCAAGTTTCTCTCAGAAGATGATGAATTAAATAATTTTAATTGTTGTGTTATAAATATTGTCATCTCTTTTTCTATTTTTTAGACGCTAAGTTACTGTTACACCGACAGTTTTTATATAAAAAAAACACAAAGAACCCTTGACATAGAAGTCTCGAAATCCCTATAGTTCATTAAGTGGGGAATTGTGGGTAAAAGTGGAATTTCCCAGCAAAATGGGGATAAGATTGTGTTTCGAGGCTTTAATAAAATTAGCATTGATAGTAAGGGTCGTTTGGCGGTTCCCAGCCGATATCGAGATCTTATTGCTGTGCAAACCGAAAATAATCTTATTATTACACTGAACCCATTAGACCGTTCTCTCTGGCTATATCCTCTGTATGAATGGAATGTCATCGAAAATAAATTGGCTACTCTTTCTGATTTTGATAAACAAAGCCGGCGCACTAAACAGATGATGCGTGGCTATGCTTCGGATTGTCAGCTTGATAGTCAGGGACGTATTCTGCTGCCCAAAGAATTACGTTCTTATGCGGAACTCACCAAGCAGGCAGTAATACTTGGGCAAGGTAATAAGTTTGAAATTTGGAATGAATCAGCTTGGGATATTCAAAGTGATGAATGGTTAGAATCTGTCGATGATGACTCCATCCTCACACCCGAATCATTACAGCTGCTCTCATTGTAATACCATGAACACATTAAGCGATTTAATACATTGATTAATGTTCATAAACCAGTCTTATTAGATGAAGTTATAGATGCACTAAATATACATGCAGATGGTTTTTACATTGATGGTACGTTTGGTCGAGGTGGACATAGTCGTGAAATTATTAAACGGCTTGGTTCTAAAGGTCGATTACTTGCCTTTGATAAAGACCCAGATGCTGTCATGTCAGTTGGAAAGGAACTTATGCAAGATGAACGTTTCGAAATTATTAATGAGTCTTTCACCATGTTAATGCAACATGTTAAAGGACATGAGATTGAAACAAAGATCTCTGGCATTCTTTTCGATTTTGGCGTTTCTTCACCACAACTGGATGATGGACAACGCGGTTTTAGTTTTAGGCTTGATGCTCCGCTTGACATGCGAATGAATCCTTCTGAAGGGCAAACAGTTGCTGAGTGGTTGAGTCATGCTAAAGAATCTGAAATCGCAAGTGTAATTTATAAATATGGTGAAGAACGGGCATCAAGACGAATTGCCAAAACAATTGTAAACACTCGTGTTGAAAATCCGATTATAACAACTCGCCAATTAGCAGATCTTGTTCGCAGAGTTATACCACCAAGAAAAAATGGAAAAAGAAAAGGAGATATTCATCCTGCAACCAAGACTTTTCAAGCCTTACGCATCTATATAAATCGTGAACTTGAAGAAATAAAAGAGGTTCTGCCACAAGCTGTTGATGTTTTACGTTCGGGTGGTCGGCTAGTAGCAATAAGTTTTCATTCATTGGAAGATCGAATTGTTAAACGATTTATGCGCGACCAATCAACACCAAAAGCATATCCGCTAGAGCTACCGATCATGCCAGATAGTAGTGGTATACAACTGAAAATAATAGGTAAAAAAATCCGAGCCACTAAAGAAGAGATAGATAGAAATACTCGGTCACGTAGCGCAACTTTACGTATAGCGGAGCGTTGTAGTCTATGAAAATTTTATTACAATACGGATTTTATGTGGTCATTTTTCTATCTTCTTTGCAGGTGGTCATCACGCGGCATGAGACACGTCGTTTGTTTGTTGAATTGCAAATGCTTGAGCGAATGCGTGATGAATTGAATGAAGAATGGGGCAAGTTGCAGCTTGAGCATAGTACATGGGCAATCAATGATAGAGTTGAAAATTTTGCTCGTACCAAACTCAGAATGAAAAAACCTGAACAAAGTTTAGTAATTCTACTAACGAAATGAAAAAGATTATCATGCAAGCACAGTATCCCAAACGTCGCTGGCTCATTCTCAGCTTGTTTTTCTGTTGTATGGTTATACTTTTTTCGCGCGCAATTTATTTACAACTTTTAAATAATGATTTTCTTAAAGATCATGGTGATGCACGGTCAATTCGTGTCGTTGAAATCCCTGCACATCGCGGTGTGATTACGGATAGAAATGGTGAACAGTTAGCTATGAGCACACCTGTAGATTCGATCTGGGTTACACCAAAAAAAATATTTGAAAATATAGAACTTTTACCTGATTTAGCTAATATCATGGACATGACGGTAATTGATTTGCATGAGGTTCTGCGTGATCGTATGAGTCGAGAGTTTGTTTATTTAAAGCGTCATGCCAATCCTGATGTAGTGAAGAAAGTTAAACAACTAGGTATGAAAGGTGTTTCAACACAACGTGAATATAAACGTTATTATCCTGCCGCTGAGGTAGCCTCTCATTTTATTGGATTTACCAATATAGATGATAAGGGTCAAGAAGGGTTGGAGTTAGCCTACGATAATTGGTTGAAGGGTAAATCGGGCAAGAAGCGCGTTTTAAAAGATCGTTTGAATAGAATTGTTCAAAATATAGAAAGTATTGAGCCTTCCGTACAAGGTAAACAACTCGAATTAAGTATTGATCGGCGAGTGCAATACCTTGCCTACCGAGAATTGGCTACAGCTGTCAGATTACATCGAGCAAAGGGCGGTTCACTAGTTATGCTAGATATTAGAACTGGTGAGGTTATGGCTATGGTTGGGCAACCCTCCTATAACCCAAACAATCGAAAGGGTTTAAAGAGTCAATATTTGCGTAATCGTGCTGTTACAGATGTTTTTGAACCGGGCTCAACAATGAAACCGTTTACAGTCGCTGCTGGATTAGAATTCGGAAATTATGAACCGAACTCATTAATAAATACGTCTCCTGGTTATTATCAAATTGGTGGATATACGGTACGAGATATGCGTAATTATGGAAAAATTGATGTTTCTACTGTTATTACAAAATCGAGTAATGTAGGCGCTAGTAAAATCGCTTTATCCTTGGAACCAGAACAATATTGGGACGCCTTGAATAGATTTGGTTTTGGTCACTCTACTGGTAGTGGGTATCCAGGAGAATCTTCAGGTAGTTTGAACTCGTTTAATACCTGGTCAGAAATTGAAATGGCAACCTTATCATTTGGTTATGGTCTTTCGGTTACACCGTTACAACTTGTTCATGCATATTCTATCTTAGCAACAGGCGGTGTAATGTTGCCGGTTTCGTTTATCAAGATTAATGGCTCAGTTACTGGTAAACGTGTGATGCCGGAAAATATTACACGGCAAATTAGAAAGATGTTGGAGACAGTAGTTTCAGCGAATGGAACCGGTAAGCGTGCTGCTATCAAGGGATATCGCGTTATTGGTAAGACTGGCACAGTGCATAAGTCTATCCGTGGTGGTTATTCTGATGATCGTTATCTTTCTGTTTTTGCTGGCATTGCTCCTGCTAGTGAACCACGTTTTGCTATGGTTGTCTTGATAGATGAGCCTAGTGGTGACGAACACTACGGTGGGGTTGTTGCAGCACCTGTTTTTTCAAAGGTTATGGAAGGCACATTTCGTATACTTAATATTCCTCCGGATGATTTATCTACGTTTACTAATTCGGTCATAGCGCATCGCCAGAAATTATATCAACCACAAGGGTTTGATTGATAATGCTGCTTAAAAATTTAGATTATTCAAAATCACTTGGCGAACTTTTTTGTGACTCAACACTAGCTAATAGAGAACTACATGTTAGTGGTATTGCTATAGATAGTAGGAAAGTTAAGCCGGGTGATTTATTTCTTGCTTATAAAGGTTCGCAAAATAATGGAATGGATTATATCGAGGAGGCAGTTCAGTCAGGTGCAATTGCAATTGCAATTGATAACGATGAAACAATTAGTGTTGAGTTAAGTTCTACAAAGATATTTAAAGTAATTGGTTTACGTAAACGTGCTGGCTACATTATTAGTCGATTTTATGATGAACCGTCAAAGTCAATTCAATTAATCGGTGTTACTGGTACAAATGGTAAGACCACAGTCTCTTATATGATTGCCTATGCCTTATACATACTCGGTAAGCAGAGTGCTCTCATCAGTACCTTGGGATATGGACGTTTTCTTCATTTGGAAGATAGTACAACAACGACTCCCGACCCTGTTACGTTACACTCTTTATTGACTAACTGGAGGGATAATATTGATTTCGTTGCAATGGAAGTATCATCGCATGCTATAGATCAAGGAAGGGTCGCAGGTGCCATATTTGATATTGCCGTGTTTACTAATTTAACACGTGATCATCTCGATTATCATAAAACGATTGAAGGTTATGTCGATGCAAAATTTCAATTTTTTCAATCATCGGGACTTAAGCATGCTGTCATTAATATTGATGATAGTTATGGTCCTCAACTTATTGACTCATTACCTCCCGGTCTGAAAATAGTTGTTTTTTCGGTGAAGCAAGACCTTTCTAAATTGAATAAAAAAGACGTTTCTTTTGTCTGTTGCAACGAAATTAAGACAAGCAATCTCAATTCAACAATATCAATAGACAGTTCTTGGGGACAAGTAATTATTCAAACGAGTTTATTAGGTGCGTTCAATGTAGAGAATATTCTTGCTGCCTTTGGAACACTATGTGTATCTGGTTTTAATATTGAAAGAATTGCTAAGACGTTATCAGAGTTCTCAGGTGTTCCCGGTCGAATGGAATTTTTTTATGCTGAAGATAAACCATTGCTTGTTATTGATTATGCACACACACCTGATGCACTTGAAAAAGCGTTAATAGCATTAAGACCATACTGCTCAGGAAAATTATATTGCATATTCGGTTGCGGTGGGAATCGTGATGAAGGTAAACGTTCACAGATGGGAGCTAACTCTGAACGATTATCAGATTATGTAGTTCTTACTAATGATAATCCACGTACAGAAGCGCCTGAGAAGATCGTCGAGAATATTCTTGAAGGTGTACAAAACAAGTCTACTGTTACTATCAAATACGATCGATCCGATGCGATTATAAATACGTTTTTGAATGCTAATGTAAACGACGTGATCTTGATTGCAGGTAAAGGTCATGAAATGACGCAACAAATTGGCGAGTTATTACTACCATTCAGCGATCGTGAATTAGCACGACGTTTGACGGTAAATGAATCATGATTAGCATGTCACTTTATAAAGCAGCTAAAGCTATTGAGTCAAATTATAGTGGTGAAGACGTTTTTTTTTCTGGTTGTAGTATTGATAGTCGAACTATTAAGAAAGGAAATTTATTTATTGCCATAAACGGTGAAAATTTTGACGGTCATGACTATGTATCAATGGCTGAAGAGAAAGGTGCAGCTGCTCTGTTACTTGAACGTGAAGTGAGTCATGACAAGCCTGTATTGAAAGTAAAAGATACGAGAAAGGCGATAGGTTTGTTAGCAAGATCCTGGCGTGAAGAAATCACGGCCCCTGTTGTTGCTATAACTGGCAGTAATGGTAAGACGACAGTAAAAGAAATGGTCAGGAGCATCTTGTCTGAATTATCGGATGTGCATGCAACATCTGGGAACCTTAACAATGATATTGGCGTGCCTTTGACATTATTTGAGTTCGATAAAAAGCATCAATATGCAGTGATAGAAATGGGCGCGAATCATTCGGGAGAAATCGAATGGTTAAGTGCCGTAGCTCGTCCGGATGTTGCGGTGATCACTCAGTGTGCACCAGCACATCTAGAGGGATTTGGTGATATTGATGGTGTCGCAAAAGCAAAAGCAGAGATCTATTCCGGATTACGACCCAGCGGCAAGGCAATTATTAATGCCGATGATGACTATGCGGAATTTTGGACTAAGCAATGTAAATTTCTAAATCAACTTAGTTTTGGAATTGAATCTACACATGCAGGTATTCGAGCAAAAAATATCAAGTTCGTTAAACAAGCTGCATCTACTGATTTTGAATTAGTCTGTTCAACTGGTGTAATCAAAATAAGATTACCCCTTTCCGGCACACATAATGTTATGAATGCATTGGCTGCTGCGGCATGTTGTTTGAGTTTAAATGTATCTTTGCAGACAATCAGAACTGGGCTTGAAAAAATGTTGCCGGTTAAAGGACGTTTACAGATCAAGCCAGGGATGCAAGGTGCGCGAATTATTGATGACACTTATAACGCTAATCCGGTCTCATTAAAGGCAGCATTAAACGTCCTGAGCAGTTATGAAGGAATACGTTACATGGTGATGGGCGATATGTGTGAATTGGGTGATGAGGCAATAGACTTTCACTCTGGCGCTGGAATAGCAATAAAACAAGCAGACATAGAGGGTCTATTTACCATTGGTGAATTGAGTATAAAGGCAACGCAGGCTTATGGTGATGACGCTTTGCATTTTGAGTCTTATGCAGCTCTGAATGAGATGCTAATAGCGTTATTAAGCAAAGATACAACGATCCTGGTTAAAGGTTCTCGATCAATGCAGATGGAACGTGTTGTCAACACATTGACGGAGGAACAGTCCTAATGTTGCTCTGGTTGACAGAATATCTAGCACAGTTTGATAGCGGATTTAATGTATTTCGTTATTTGACACTAAGAACTATTCTTGGTGTGCTAACGTCATTATTTGTCTCTTTTCTATTCGGTCCTTATTTAATACGTCACCTAACTAAAAAACAGATTGGTCAAAGTATCAGGGATGATGGACCGAAAACGCATCTTGAAAAGTCTGGCACCCCTACTATGGGTGGTTTATTAATCCTGATTTCAATTACCTTCAGTACATTATGCTGGGCAGATTTAAATAACCGATATGTATTAGTTGTCTTAATAGTAACCTTGCTGTTTGGTGTTATTGGTTTAATTGATGACTATAAGAAAGTTATTTATAACAACTCAAAAGGGCTACGTTCTAAATATAAATACATTGCGCAATCTGTAGTTGGTATTTTCGCAGCGGTTTATCTTTTTCAAACGGCCGTTTTTCCTGTTGAAACGCAATTAATTGTGCCGTTTGTCAAAGCCTTTACCTTTGATATGGGCTGGTTATATGTTCTGCTTGCCTACCTAGTCATTGTCGGTTCAAGTAATGCGGTTAACCTGACTGATGGTTTAGATGGTTTAGCTATTCTGCCTACAGTGATGGTCGCTGGTGCACTGGCAATCTTTGCATATGCCACGGGTCATGCGGGCTTTTCTGTATACCTCGGGATCCCATTTATTCCCGGTGTTGGTGAGGTCGCAGTATTTTGTGCAGCCATCGTTGGTTCTGGGCTAGGCTTTCTTTGGTTTAACACTTATCCCGCACAGGTTTTTATGGGTGATATCGGTGCCTTGGCATTAGGAGCAGCGTTAGGTGTAGTTGCTGTAGTGACACGACAAGAACTAGCGTTATTCATTATGGGTGGTGTCTTTGTTATGGAAACGGTATCAGTCATCTTACAGGTTAGTTCTTATAAATTAACCGGTAAGAGAATATTTAGAATGGCACCCCTGCATCATCATTATGAACTTAAAGGTTGGCCAGAACCGAGAGTCATAGTTCGGTTTTGGATTATTACCGTTATTCTGGTGTTGATTGGCCTTGCTAGCCTGAAGATAAGATGAGGGATGCCAATTGCTTTGTACTACAGAAGAAAAGATAACGATGAAGGATACGAAACTACATTTTGATGCAGCCGTTGTTGGTCTTGGTAAGACCGGACTCTCGTGCGTACGTTATTTGTTGAATAAAGGCTTGAAAATTGTTGTTACAGACAGCCGTATGAATCCGCCGGGTCTCTCAACGTTTAAGACTGAGTGCACATCAGTTCCTATTTTTCTTGGGAAAATTAATGCAGAAATACTCTTGTCATCAGACCAAGTAATTCTAAGTCCAGGGATATCGTTGCATAACGAGGCTGTTAAACAAGCGATTGCAAATGGTATCCCTGTTTTTGGTGACATTGAAATATTCTGCCAGCAGGCGAAAGCGCCAATAATTGCAGTATCTGGCTCTAATGGGAAGAGCACTGTTACAACTTTAGTTGCGGAAATGACTAGAAGAGCTGGTTTAAATACTTGTGTCGGTGGAAACCTTGGTACACCAGCACTTGAATTACTAAATGAAGATATACCAGATTTATATGTGCTTGAGTTATCCAGTTTCCAATTGGAAACAACTTTTTCTTTAAGTGCACATGCAAGCGTGATATTGAATGTCTCGCCTGATCACATGGATCGTTATGCAAATCTAAATGAATATGCTAACGCAAAGAAAAAGATCTATTCAGGTAATGGGTTGATGGTTATCAATCAAGATGATGATGTAGTTAAAGCAATGGATGATAATTTAAGAAAATCAATCTCTTTTACCCTAAATAAACCTGAAAAAAATAACTTTGGTACCATTATAAGAAACAGTGAAGTCTGGTTATGTCAGGGTGATAACGAAATAATTAAGCAAGATGAACTTGGTATAAAAGGGGAACATAATGTAGCCAACGCCCTAGCAGCAATAGCATTAGCAACTTCCGTGAATGTGCCATTTGACTCAATGGTTAAAACTTTAAGAAGTTTTTCTGGACTTGAGCATAGATGTCAGCGAGTTGCAACAATCAAAGAGATTGATTGGTTTAATGACTCGAAGGCAACAAATGTAGGTGCTTGTATAGCATCAATTAAAAGTCTTTCCGATCTTGGTGAAATTATTCTTATCGCTGGAGGAGATAGTAAAGATGCAAATTTATCTAGTTTAAAACCAATAATAGCAAAACATGTGAAACATGTTTTGCTATTAGGACTCGATGCAAAAAAAATAGCGAATGTTATTGATCCAGAAGTCACATATGATTTTGTGACTGACATGACTGAAGCGGTCAATACTGCAAATGATTTAGCAGAGGCTGGTGAAGTAGTTCTACTCGCTCCTGCCTGCGCCAGTTTAGATATGTATGAAAGTTATCAGGAGCGTGGTACTGCTTTTGTTGATGCAATTAATATGTTGGAGGTGTCTTAACATTTATGCACAATAAACAACAAGCAACATTGTCTTCACAGTCGCAGGTGAACAAAAAATTAATAGCAGGTTATGACTTCTGGTTAATGGGAATCTCTCTATTGATACTTTGTTTCGGTCTGATAATGGTGACATCTGCCTCTATCTCTATATCAGCCAAGGAATTTGATGACCCATTATTTTATTTATGGCGACAGAGTGTAGCAGCACTTATTGGTTTATTTTTTGCTTCGATAATTTTAAAAATCCCAATCCATTTTTGGGAGGCAGTGAGTGTTTCTTTATTAATGATGGGAATATTTTTGTTGATATTGATTCTGATTCCAGGCATTGGAAAGGAAGTTAATGGCAGTATGCGTTGGATTCAACTGGGGCCATTCTCTTTACAAGCATCTGAGCCAGTTAAACTATTTTTTATTGCTTACCTTGCTGGATATATGGTTCGTCATCGTGAGACGGTACGAACCAATTTTACTGGGTTTATTAGCCCGATTATTGTACTGACTCTTATCTCAATCTTACTATTACTTGAACCTGATTTCGGAGCAACCGTAGTCTTGTTTGGAACTGCACTAGGTATGTTGTTTATGGGGGGCGTTTCTCTTATACGTTTTAGTGCATGGGTTTCAGTTGCAGTTGCCTTCCTGAGCACTGTAGCAGTCTTGTCTCCTTATCGTTTGCAACGATTGATGAGTTTCGTTGACCCTTGGAAAGATCCTTATGATAGTGGCTTTCAGTTAACACAAGCCTTGATTGCGTTTGGTCAAGGCGATTGGTTTGGAGTAGGACTTGGTAGTAGTGTACAAAAACTTTTTTATTTGCCAGAAGCGCATACTGATTTTATTTTTTCTGTCTTGGCAGAAGAACTTGGGTTGTTAGGTAGTATAACGATGATCCTTTTATATTCATTTATTGTTTGGCGCGCTTTTGTTATCGGGCATATAGCTGAACGTGTTGAGAAATATTTTGCTGCTTATTTCGCATATGGTATTGGATTAATCATTGGTATTCAGGCTTATATTAACATTGGTGTAAATATGGGTGTCTTACCCACTAAGGGTTTGACTCTTCCACTGATGAGTTATGGCGGTAATAGTTTGATCGTATTCTGTATGCTGCTAGGTATTCTCTTACGTGTTGAATATGAAAATCGTCAAGATACTCGTCACATCATAACTAATGTGGAGCCAGCCTATGCGGGATAAGAATATTCTTATCATGGCAGGTGGAACGGGAGGCCATATTTATCCTGCGTTGGCTGTCGCTGATTATCTTAAAGAAAATGGGTTTAATCTATTCTGGTTGGGTACAGATAAAGGACTAGAAACGAATGTGATTCCTGATCATGGTTATCCATTACTGAAAATTAATGTTGTTGCTGTAAGAGGTAAAGGTTTAGTCCGTTTATTGATTGCACCGATCATGTTGTTACTCGCTTTGATTCAAGCACTCTTGATAATTATAAAAATAAGACCTGTAGCTGTCTTAGGTATGGGTGGTTTTGCAAGTGGCCCGGGTGGAATTGCTGCATGGTTAATGCGTGTCCCATTGTTGATTCATGAACAAAATGCTATCGCTGGATTAACAAATAAATTGTTAGCGCCTCTCGCTGTTTCTGTGATGACTGCCTTCCCGGGAGTATTTAAAGAGACTGATAAAGTAACTATTACAGGCAACCCTGTACGTAGCGATATTATAAATTTATCAAAACCTAAAGAACGTCATATAAATAATGATGCTAGATTAATCAAAGTTTTGGCGCTTGGTGGTAGCCTAGGTGCAAAAGTATTAAATGATGTGATTCCCAAATCATTAATAGCTTTGGCTGCTGATTTCGAAGTTGAAGTAAAACATCAATGTGGAGAAAAGCATTATGAAGTAATGAGGACTGCTTATGATAATAGCAAAATTAACTCCGAAGTGACCTCTTTTATTGATGATATGGCTGAAGCTTATGCTTGGGCTGATGTTGTTGTGTGCCGTGCAGGTGCATTAACTATCGCTGAATTAGCTGCCTCTGGTGTTGCTTCAATACTCATCCCGTTCCCATCTGCGGTTGATGATCATCAGACTGCGAATGGAAATTACCTGACAACAGAAGGTGCTGCAATTTTGATTCAAGAATCACAATTCACAGTTGATAAATTGAAAGAGGTCTTATTACAACTTATAAATGCTCCTGAATGCTTATTGGAGATGGCCATAAAAGCACGCTCACTAGCTAAGCCAAAAGCAACTAAGCTTGTCGCAAATATATGTATGGAAACAACACATGTCTAATATGCAATCACATGCAATGGGTAGAGTGAAACATATTCACTTTATAGGTATTGGTGGTGCTGGTATGGGTGGTATAGCTGAGGTGCTTAAAAATATTGGTTATGAAATTAGTGGTTCTGATATTAAAGAAAGTACTATTACCAAAAGACTAAAATCATTGGGAATACAAATATCAATAGGACATTCAGCGAAAAATATTAAAGAAACGGATGTCGTTGTTATAACAAGTGTTATTGATGAAAATAATGAAGAAATTTGTGAAGCACGTAAAAATAGAATTCCGATAGTAGGTCGTGCAGAAATGTTGGCAGAGCTTATGCGGTTTAGTCCAGGAATTGCGATTGCCGGAACACATGGAAAAACAACCACTACTAGTTTGGTTGCGAGTGTGCTAGCAGAAGGAGGTCTTGATCCTACCTATATTATTGGTGGATTATTGAATAGCTCGGGTTCTCATGCACGTCTTGGTAGTGGTAAGTATATTGTTGCTGAAGCAGACGAAAGCGATGCCTCTTTTTTGCATCTTTATCCAATAATTGCAGTAATCACAAATATTGATGCTGACCATCTAGATACTTATGCTGGTGATTTTGTAAATCTGCGAAATAATTTTGTTGAATTTCTACATCAAATCCCTTTTTACGGGTTAGCTGTGTTGTGTATTGACGATGAGGGTGTGAAAAAAATATTGTCTGAAGTTACCAAACCTGTTGTGACCTATGGAGTTGATATTGAAGCTGATTACAGGGCTGAATTATTATATCAAGAGAAAACTAAGACTTGGTTCAATGTGTCACGTAAAGATAAAAAAGACTGGCTAGAGGTAGAACTTAATTTACCAGGAAAACATAATTTGTTAAATGCGTTGGCATCAATTGCAGTTGCTCATGAATTAGGTGTTAGTGATAAAAATATTATTAATGCGCTGCGCCATTTTCAGGGTATATCTCGTCGTTGTCATGTGTATGGGAAAATAAAAATCAATAATTTCAATGCAATATTGATTGATGACTATGCTCATCACCCCACAGAAATCAAAGCTACCTTCGCAGCTATTAGGTCTGGTTGGTCTAATCAGCGTCTAGTAGTTGTTTATCAACCGCATCGCTATACACGCATGCGTGATTTATTTGAAGATTTTAGCCAGGTGCTTTCACAAGCAGAAATTCTCTTGATACTGGATGTTTATGCTGCTGGTGAAGAACCAATTACTGGAGCAGATAGTCGGTCATTATGTCGTGCTATAAGGTTGAGAGGCCAAGTAGAACCTGTTTTTGTACAAGATAAAGACAAGATTCTAGAACAGCTGGCAAGCATTATAAAAGAAAATGATCTGATCTTAACATTAGGTGCAGGAGATATTGGATCAATTTCAAAACGACTTCACTATGATTGTTCAGAGTGATTCTATTAGAGGAAATAACTTTGTTGTATATAAAAAATAAAATCACCGTTAGTAGTTAGGATTAAATAGTAAAATGCAAAAAACTATCGACACATCAAGGTTAAGAGGAAAATTGCGTGAGCAAGAGTTAATGTCACGTCATACGTCTTGGAAAACTGGCGGTGCTGTTGATTATTTCTATTCACCTGCTGATATAGATGATCTATCGGTTTTTATTTCTGCAGTACCAATCGAAATGCCTATAATCTGGGTGGGTTTTGGTAGTAACTTGTTAGTCCGTGATGGTGGTATATCTGGAGTAGTTATTTCTGTAGTAGGTGTGCTTAATAATCTTGAACTCTTGAATGCAAATGAAGTTTCTATTGGCGCGGGTGTGCCTTGTGTTAAAGCAGCGCGTTTTGCGGCAAAAAATGGCCTCAGCGGCATTGAGTTTTTAGCGGGAATTCCTGGGTCAATCGGTGGTGCTTTAGCTATGAATGCTGGAGCTTATGGTGGAGACATTTGGAAAAATCTAAATCAGGTAGAAACAATAAATCGAGGTGGAGAACATAAAGTATATGCCAAAGAAAATTTTAATGTTGCTTACCGTAGTGTGCCAATTCCTAAAAATGAATGGTTTACTTCTTGTAAAATTGAATTAGAGATTTCGACTAAAAGTGCGGTAGAGAAAGATATAAAAATGATGTTAAACGAACGTGCATTAGCGCAACCTTTAGGACAATTGAGTTGCGGTTCTGTTTTTAGGAATCCATCAGAGAAGCACGCAGCAAAATTAATAGAAATTTGTGGGCTTAAGGGAAAACACATTGGAGGTGCATATGTATCAGAAAAGCATGCTAATTTTATAATTAACATGGGTGATGCAACTTCTGCAGATATAGAGCGATTAATCGAATTAGTATATGAAACAGTATATGAAGAACATGCTATCAAGTTAATTCCTGAAGTAAGAATTGTTGGTGCTTCTTGGAGAGAGCGATAATGTTTTTTTCTGATGATGAACTACAAAATTTTGGTAAGGTTGCTGTTTTGATGGGAGGAGAATCTGCTGAACGAATTATTTCTCTGGATAGTGGAAAAGCTATAACTACGGCTCTATGCAATGTAGATGTAGATGCGCATGAGATTGATTTTGATGGAAGCCTATTATCTCGATTAATTGACGATGATTTTGAGCGCGTATTTATTGCACTGCATGGACGCGGTGGAGAGGATGGAACAATTCAAGGAGCTCTAGAAACGATTGGTTTGCCTTATACGGGAAGTGGTGTACTTGGGTCTGCATTAGCAATGGATAAAATAAGAAGCAAATTAATCTGGAGAAGTTTAGGGCTATCAACACCTCCATCTATTGAATTATCTGCAACAAGTGAATGGGATGAAATAGTTGAAAAACTTAGTTTACCAATCATGGTAAAGCCAGTCAGAGAAGGTTCTAGTTTAGGTGCAAGCAAAGTAACTAATGTTAAAAATTTGTCGCTTGCATGGGAGCATGCAAAACAGTTTGACGAAAGAGTAATGGCAGAAAGCTGGATTGAAGGTGATGAATATACAGTTCCAATATTAAATAATATTGTTTTGCCGGTTATAAAGCTTGAAACATCACGCGACTTTTATGATTACAAAGCGAAATATCAAGATAAGGATACAAAATATATCTGTCCATGTGGTCTTGATAAAATGATTGAAAAAAATCTGGGTGATTTATCTCTAAAAGCTTGTAAATACCTGGATGTTAGCGGATGGGCGCGTGTTGACATGATAGTCGATGATGAGAATCAAGCTTGGCTAATTGAAGTTAATACTGTCCCAGGTATGACGAATCATAGTCTAGTTCCTATGGGAGCTAAACAAGCAGGCTTATCCTTTGAACAATTAGTAGTTCAAATATTAGCTACGAGTTTAGTCATGCCCGTTAAGGCGGAGCTATAAAATATGTCTATAGACATGATTGATAATTCAAATAAATTACATCGCGAGACTTCAAACGAGATTCATTCTCTTAGTTCAAGATTACTTAGTAGTATCTTTTTTTTAATATTTATGTTGGTGATCATGGTCGGTGTGATGATTTTATTAAATCCAGGTATTTTGCCAATCAAACAGGTAAGGATTGAGGGAGACTTTACACGTTTATCTCCAGTAGATTTAAAGCTACTTGTTATTGATAAAGTGAGGGGTGGTTTTTTCAACCTTGATGTAGACGCAGTTCGTTTTGCTTTATTAGATGAGCCTTGGGTTAGTGAAGTTATTGTAAAGCGTATATGGCCTGATTTATTACGTGTCACTGTAATGGAACAAATTCCTGTGGTTCGATGGGCCAATTCAGGCTTGTTAAATATGGCAGGCGAATATTTTTCTCCTGAGTTTGAAACTATTCCTAAATGGCTCCCAATGTTATCAGGGCCCGCGGGCTCAGAACAGAGCCTACTAAATAAATACAATTATATGCAAAAAAAAATTAAGGCTGCTGGATTTAATATTACATCGCTTTTTTTGGATGATAGACGAGCATGGTCGTTCGAACTTGCTAACGGTATAAAGGTTACTTTAGGACGAAGTGATTTTGAAGAACGATTTAATAGAATATCTGCTTTATTCACAACGACATTGTCAGTGCCCGTAGCAAAAATAGAAACAATAGATATGCGATATACAAACGGTTTTTCAATTCGATGGAAAAATAATATCAATCATTACATAAGATAATATTAGGCGAACTAGATATGGTAAAAAAAGTAGATAAAAATCTAATTGTTGGACTAGATATAGGCACATCCAAAGTAGTTGCAATCGTTGGTGAAATATCAATAGATGATGAGATTGAAATAATAGGAATTGGATCAAACCAATCGCGCGGTCTTAAAAAAGGTGTGGTTGTCAATATTGAATCAACAGTTCATTCAATACAAAGAGCGATAGAAGAGGCTGAGTTAATGGCAGGTTGTGAAATTCATTCTGTTTATACTGGGATTGCTGGAAGTCATATACGTAGCTTGAATTCACATGGGATTGTTGCTATCCGAGATAATGAAGTTACTTATAGCGACGTCGATCGGGTTATTGATGCAGCAAAGGCGGTGGCGATACCTGCCGATCAAAAGATCTTGCATATATTACCGCAGGAATTTTTAATCGATAATCAGGAAGGTGTTAAAGAACCTATTGGAATGTCTGGAGTTCGACTTGAGGCTAAAGTTCATATGGTCACGGGTGCTGTTAGTGCTGCACAGAATATTGTGAAATGTGTACGTCGATGTGGTTTAGATGTCGATGATATTATTTTGGAACAACTAGCTTCAAGTTATTCAGTCTTGACCGAAGATGAAAAAGATCTTGGTATCTGCATGATTGATATCGGAGGTGGCACGACTGATATAGCTGTTTTTACTGATGGTGCAATCCATCATACTGCTGTTATTCCTATAGCTGGTGATCAAGTTACCAATGATATTGCTGTTGCATTACGTACGCCTACACAACATGCCGAAGATATAAAAGTTCAATATGCTTGTGCACTAACAAAGTTAGCTAATCATGATGAGAGTATTGAGGTGCCTAGTGTCGGTGATCGTCCCTCTCGTCGACTCGCGAGACAAACACTATCAGAGGTTGTGCAACCACGATATGAAGAATTATTTACATTAGTTCAGGCTGAATTAAGACGAAGCGGTTATGAAGGATTGATCGCAGCTGGAATTGTTTTGACTGGAGGCAGTTCAAAAATGGAAGGGGTTATTGAATTAGCAGAAGAAATATTTCATATGCCAGTTCGTATTGGTATTCCACAGTATGTCTCGGGTCTATCAGATGTTGTTAAGAGTCCAATTTATGCAACAGGTGTTGGCTTACTAATTTTTGGTAAAGGGCAGAGTCAAGACAGTAATAGACAAATTGATATTAATAATGGTGTTAAAGGTGTTTTTGAGAGAATGAAGAGTTGGTTTCAAGGTAATTTTTAATTAATAACTAAATACAATGTAGGAGGTTACATTATGTTTGAATTAGTAGATGCAACTAATCAGGCGGCTGTTATAAAAGTTATAGGTGTCGGTGGTGGTGGTGGTAATGCTTTACAGCATATGCTTGGTGCTAACATTGAAGGCGTAGAATTTATTTGTGCTAATACTGATTCACAAGCACTTAGGAATTCAAATGCAAAAACTGTTCTGCAACTGGGTACAAATATGACTAAAGGGTTAGGGGCAGGTGCAGATCCAGAAGTCGGAAGGCAAGCAGCATTAGAAGATCGTGACCGCTTAATGGATGTTCTCGAAGGCTCAGATATGATCTTTATCACAGCTGGTATGGGCGGAGGTACCGGTACTGGTGCAGCACCAATAGTTGCTCAGGTTGCAAAAGAAATGGGTATTTTAACTGTAGCAGTTGTGACACGACCGTTTTCATTTGAAGGTAAAAAACGAGCTGCGATTGCAGATGAAGGTATTATTGAACTAAGTCAGTTTGTTGACTCATTAATCACTATACCGAATGAAAAATTATTGAGTGTCCTTGGTCGAGATGTTAGTTTGCTAAACGCCTTCAGTGCAGCAAACGATGTCTTGCTTGGTGCTGTGCAAGGCATTGCTCAATTGATAACATGCCCTGGTTTGATTAATGTGGATTTCGCAGATGTTAGAACAGTAATGTCTGAAATGGGTATGGCTATGATGGGGTCTGGAAAAGCACAAGGAGAAGAACGAGCAAAAGTTGCAGCAGAAGCGGCGATATCTAGTCCATTGTTGGAAGATGTAAATTTGTCAGGTGCGAGAGGTATCTTGGTAAATATCACTGCTGGTATGGACTTATCTATTGGTGAGTTTGATGAGGTGGGTAGAACGGTCAAGGAGTTTGCTTCTGAAAATGCAACAGTTGTAGTTGGTACTGTTATTGATCCTGAAATGTCGGGTGATATTCGAGTTACAATAGTAGCTACTGGACTCGGAAATGTAATCAAGGAAGATGCAACTCGTATAAAATTGGTTCAAGAAAACGCATTAGGTCTTGATTATAAGGATTTTGAACGTCCAACAGTTATGCGAAACCAATCGCCAGGAGCAGAAGGATCAGAAGGATCAGCAGAAGCAGTAGAGGAGGCAGTGTCGGCTGATACAGAGTATCTTGATATTCCTGCATTTTTGAGGAGGCAAGCAGACTAAAATTCGTATGTACGTGGTATGATAAGCATTAAAACTGTGAAGTTCTGGGTAAAATTTCTTTATTCGAACTAAAATTCACATATAAAACAGAGATATAATGAGTAATAGCTACAATTAGTAAGTGAATCTGAAATAGTTAAATGATAAAACAAAGGACATTAAAAAACGTAATTCGTGCTACCGGGGTAGGTCTACACACGGGTAAAAAGGTATTTTTAACCTTGAGGCCCGCAGCTGTAAACGCAGGTATTAATTTCCGTCGTGTCGATCTGGACCCAGCTATAGAAATTCCCGCTAGCCCTGAGTTTGTGGGTGATACCAGTCTTTCAACCACATTAGTTAAAGATAATGTGCGCATCTCAACCGTTGAACATTTGCTGTCTGCCTTGGCAGGTTTTGGCATTGATAATGCTTATATCGATCTTAGTGCTGGTGAAGTTCCTATAATGGATGGCAGTGCCGGTCCATTTGTGTTTTTAATTCAGTCTGCTGGAATCGAAGAACAAAATACGGCAAAAAAATTCTTGAAAATAAAACAAAAGGTGCGTGTTGAGCATGAAGGAAAATGGGCTATGTTCGAGCCATTTGATGGATTTAAAGTATCTTTTGAAATTGACTTTGATAATTCAACTATCAAGCAATATTCGCAAAAATCTTCAATTGATTTTTCATCCACTTCTTTTGTAAAAGAGGTTTGCAGAGCAAGAACCTTTGGCTCAGTTAAAGATATGGACTTCTTGCAGTCCCAAGGCTTAGCGTTGGGTGCCAGCGTTACAAATGCTATCGCTATTGGAGAAGGCGGCATTTTAAATGAAGAGGGATTAAGATTTGATGATGAGTTTGTGAAACATAAAATGTTAGATGCTATTGGAGACTTATATCTTCTTGGTCATAATTTAATTGGACAATTCTCTGGATATAAATCAGGTCATTCATTGAATAATGAACTGCTAAGAAAAATACTTGCATCAGAAGATGCATGGGAAGTTGTTACATTTGAAGATTCATCAATCGCCCCCATATCATATGTAAGAGCTCCATTTGGCGATGCAGAACAGTTATAAATAAAACTAACAGAGTTAATTACAATTTAAGATATGTCTTTCTTACAAAAAATATTTGGCAGCAGCAATCAACGTGCATTAAAAAAAATGCAGGTTCATGTTGATCAAATTAACTTACTGGAAGCTGAATACCAGAGCATGGATGATGCCGAGCTCTTTGCCCTAAAAGATAAGCTAGCAAAAAATTATGCCGATGATCTAAGCAATCTTATTCCTCATGCATTTGCTGCAACGCGAGAAGCAAGCGTCAGAACTACAGGCTTACGCCATTTTGATTCTCAAATGCTTGGTGGCATTGCTCTCGCTGATGGCAATATCGCAGAAATGAAAACTGGAGAAGGCAAAACTTTAGTTGCAACTCTGCCAGCATATCTCAATGCTGTCCAAGGCAACAAAGTTGTATTAGTAACAGTAAATGACTATCTTGCGCAGAGAGATGCGGAGTGGATGCGTCCTGTCTATGAGTTTCTAGGCCTGAGCGTTGGGGTGATTCACTCGAATCAAAATTTTGAAGAAAAAAAACATTCATATGAATGCGATGTAATTTATGCCACCAACGGAGAGCTAGGATTTGACTACTTAAGAGATAACATGGCTCTTAGAGCTGAAGATAAGGTTCAATGTGCACTAGATTTTGCAATTGTAGATGAGGTAGATTCCATTCTAATTGACGAAGCAAGAACGCCATTAATTATCTCAGGACCAACGAACGAGAGCGCTGAATATTACGTTCAAATTAAAAAAATTATTCCAAAGCTTAAGCAGCAACTCAGAGAAGGGACCGAGGAAGAGCCATTATTAGAAGATGAGATTGGGCATTACATGATTGATGAAAAGAATCGGTCTGTAGAATTAACTGATGAGGGTTACATTGAAGTTGAGAAATATTTAGAAGATTTAGGTTTACTCCAATCTGAGGATAGTCTTTACTCAGTCAGCAATATTAAGATTATGCGGTATGTAAATGCCACATTAAAAGCTGCATATCTGTTTAAAAAAAATGTTCACTACCTTGTGAGAGGCCAAGAAGTCCTTCTTGTTGACGAACATACAGGCAGGACTATGTCAGGCAGAAGAATGAGCGAAGGAATCCATCAAGCGCTCGAGTGTAAAGAAAATGTTCCAATTCAAAAAGAATCGCAAACCCTTGCCTCAACGACTTATCAAAACTTTTTTAGATTATTTTCTCAGCTGTCAGGTATGACAGGTACAGCTGATACTGAAGCAGCTGAGTTTGCAGAAATCTATGGATTAAATGTATCAATTATCCCAACAAATCAGCCCATGGCGAGGGTTGATAATGAGGACTTAGTATTTTTAACAAGAGAGGCAAAGTTCAAAGCTCTTATAGCAGAAATAGAGTTATTAAAAGAAAAAGAAGCGCCTATCCTTGTTGGCACAGCTTCAGTTGAGTCATCAGAGGTAGTGTCTGAGCTATTAAAGAAAAAAAATATAGCTCACCAGGTTCTGAATGCTAAGCAACATGAGAAAGAGGCAGAAATAATAGCAAATGCAGGAAGACCAGGTGTTGTAACAATTGCAACCAATATGGCGGGTAGAGGAACTGACATAGTTCTTGGTGGTACGAAGAGTGATGATGATTTGGAATGGGATGAACGTCATCAAAAAGTACTAGATGCTGGGGGACTTCATATCCTTGGAACCGAACGACATGAATCCAGGAGAATTGATAATCAATTGCGAGGTCGCTCAGGGCGACAGGGAGATCCTGGATACTCAAAATTCTTTTTATCATTAGAAGATGATCTATTGAGGCTCTTTATTACTGATAGTCGAAGAGCTCTGTTTGAACGGATAGGAATGGGTGATGATCATATTGAGCATAAAATGCTATCTAGAGGCATAGAAAATGCTCAAAAAAGAATAGAAAGCAGAAACTTTGATATAAGAAAGAGCCTCTTAGAATACGATGATGTTGCGAATGATCAAAGGCAGGCTATTTATTCCTTAAGATCCCAATTATTAGAAGAAGATAATATTTCAGAAGCTATAAATGATTTAATTTCGGAAGAAATGCATGTTATCTCTGAGGACTTTGTCCCTCTTGAATCTGTAGAAAGCCAATGGAGATTAGCGGAACTAGATAGGCATTTAACTGAACACTATCTAATTGAAGTAAATATTCAGAATCAAGTAAATCAGGATAAAAAATTAACACCAGAGCTCATTGCTGACTTGATTTCAAATACAGCAGCCATCAGGTACAAAGAAAAATATATCTCAATTGAACAGAATATTGCGCAATTAGAAAAGCAGGTAATGCTTCAGATCCTAGATGTCCACTGGAAAGACCATTTAGCTGAAATGGATCACCTCAGGCAAAGTGTAGGACTAAGAGCCTATGCTCAGAAGAATCCAAAAAATGAATATAAGCGTGAAGCCTTTGAAATGTTTGAAACTATGCTTAATGCAATTAATACAGAGGCGATAAAAATTCTTTTTAGATTAGAGATAGCCAGCGAGGAAGAGATACAAGAATTAGAACAGAGATCGCTTGAGGCACAAAAAAATAAAGAAATGAGATTACAACAAGCGAAACCAGATTTAGAGGTAGGGAATGAGAATGCTCAAAACACAAGCCCAAAAAGCATTACAAGAGATGAACCGAAGCTTGGAAGAAATGATCCATGTCACTGCGGGTCAGGAAAGAAATTTAAACAATGCCACGGAAATACCTAAAAACTAGTTTCCGAGACTACTCATCATAAAAATCTTCTGACTCCATAGGGCGACTAATTAATTTTTCTTCATTTGCCCAGGTCCCCAAATCAATTAACTTGCACCTTTCAGAGCAGAACGGTCTAAATTTATTAACTTTGCTAAGATCTGCTGAAGTTTCACATTGAGGGCACTTTTTAGTCATTAGCACAGATTCCTAAATAAAATTTATGTAGTTTAGCGACCTTTACTTCTAAAATGTCTAAAGTTTCATTATTGGGAAGAATATCATTGGCTATGCTTAAGCGTTCATCACGCTTGCATTGGGAATTGATAATCTTGCCTATCAAATCAGTAGAACTTCCATCTCTTGCGCAGGCTCTTTCTAACTGAAGTGACTCTTTACAATCAACAACCAGAATTCTGTCATAGGAACTCATGCTTTGAGATTCGAAAATTAATGGGACCATAATAATAGAATAGAGTGAGGTAGATTTTGCAATGCTATCAAACATTAAATCACGAACAATAGGGTGAACTATAGATTCAAGCCTAGTTTTTTTATCTTGATCGTTGAAAACAATACTTCTTAACACTTCTCTATCAATATGGCCTGTAGTATCTAAAATTGAAAGGCCAAATAACTCTACGGCATGATTAAAACCAGGAGTATTTATATCCAATGCATCCTTGGCCAATTGATCTGCATCAATAACTGTTACTTTATGCGATTCAAAGAAGCTACCAGCAGCAGATTTTCCTGAGCCAATTCCTCCAGTGAGACCAATAATCATTTTTGTGGCTCGGTGCTTACAGAGTTTGGAACATTGTGAGACCAAGAGCTCTCTTCAATCCTAGATGAAATAAACCACTGATCATCAATATTGATATAGGTATCGTGATACCAAATACCTAGAAAAAAAACCTGATTTTCTTTGGTTTGCATTGGATTAAAACACATTACTTTCCCGGTAGCATTATTACCTGTAATAGTAAGAGAAATATTAGAAATAAAATGCTGATAGTTTGGAAAAAAATCTAAGGCGCTTTCTAGGTAGGTAATTATTTCTTGGAGATTTCCTGAGATACCTCCAACGGCTGTGTAATCTATCAAGGCATCGCGTGTGAATAAATTATGGAATTCACTAAATTGTTTAGTATCAACTGCAGTTGCATAATCCGTGACTAATTTCTCTAGCTCAAGTCGATCTGAAATTTCTTTAATATCCATAGCTTTATTTTATACAAAAAAAAGGCCCTTAGATAAATCTAAGAGCCTTTAAAAGAAAAAGCCTGACGATTACCTACTCTCACACAAGGAGACCTTGCACTACCATTGGCGTAAGTCCGTTTCACTTCTGAGTTCGAGATGGGATCAGGTGGTACCAAACTGCTATTGTCATCAGGCAAACTGGTATGTAATTCTTTTTCACTACAAATATGTTATTCCTGAACAATGGAACCTTTTTTAAGGTTACATGATCAAGCCTCACGAGTTATTAGTACAAGTTAGCTCAACGCCTCACAACGCTTACACATCTTGCCTATCAACGTCATAGTCTATGACGACTCTTTAGTAGACCGAAGTCTATGGGAGATCTAATCTTGGGAGAGGCTTCCCGCTTAGATGCTTTCAGCGGTTATCCCTTCCGAACATAGCTACCCGGCAATGCCACTGGCGTGACAACCGGAACACCAGAGGTTCGTCCAATCCGGTCCTCTCGTACTAGGATCAGCTTCCCTCAAATCTCCAACGCCCACAGCAGATAGGGACCGAACTGTCTCACGACGTTCTAAACCCAGCTCGCGTACCACTTTAAATGGCGAACAGCCATACCC
>ERZ651776.758-NODE-758-length-43219-cov-11.486046_pt1 | contig 43219 bp, 27 predicted proteins | sample MGYA00514761_ERZ651776 | MGnify/ENA metagenome assembly ERZ651776
AAACTTGGAAAAACAGAACAAGAAAATCTTAAACGAATTCAAAATTATCCAAACGGAACTAAACTAATTATACAATTAGAATGTGAAAATTGTGATATTAATGAAAAAGCATTAATAAAAATATTTAAAGAAAACTTTACACAAAAAACTGATATTGGAACTGAATATTTTGAAGGTAATCCTGATGCAATGCGTAAAATTATTTGTGATTATATTAATAATGAAATAAAAAATGATGTAATTCATAATGAGAATACAAATGAAATGAAAAAAACACAAATAGATGATGATAATTTTGATGAATTTAATCAAAAAATAAAAGAAACATTTAATAAAAAACAACCTTACATAATTAAAAAATATGAAGATTATAAGAAAATATCAACATCTACAATTCAGTCAATTATAATTACAGATAAAAATAAACAAAAGGGATATATATTGTTTGATGATTCTCAACATTGGCATAACATAGAGGAATATAATGTTGATCAATTTCGAGAACATTTGCTTGGATGGCTAAAGCATTATTCTACTGATAATTTCGAAAAAGATAATATTATGTATTACACAAAGGAAAAATTTGACGAAGAATATAATAATTGTATGAAAAATGGACTATTATTAAATGATGATACTTTATCATTTAATTATGCACCATTTTATTATGATTATGATAATATTATAAAAGATATATGCAAAACTTGTTTTAATAAAGAACAAAAAGAATATATTTTAAAAAATTATGAATATTTCATTTCTATTAATAATAATTATAAGAAAGATTACGTATTAAACACCAAAACCTGGGAAATTACTGAATATAATCCAAATATAGATAAAATTTTAACAGGTTATAATCGGACAATAGATGTGTTTTACATTAACATAAATGCTTTTCAAGATATTGATACAATATTTGTAAATGATGCCATCTTAATTTTATTGAATGGTAATAATGAATTGTATAAGAAATATAAACAAATATGTTATAATATTTTTGTAGAACACCAAGAAAATGTTATAATAATGGATTATACATATGATTCATTTGGTGTATCTTACATTTTAGATTGTATTACAAACTTGCTTGATTGTCTAGTTCCTATAAAAAGTCATATATACATATCAAACGGAGCAAGACATGGAGAAAAAATGCCAAATAAATATAACAATAATATAAGGTTGGTAATAATTAGATATGATAATGTATATAATATTAATAGACAAGTTGCTAAATTACAACAATTAGGATATAAAAATATAATTATTATGAAAAAGCACACCATCAATATTCCAATAGAATATAATAACTTCATTGTAGAAAATGAGTTAAAAATCAAACAATTATCAGAAGTTCATACGACAGATAATAATTGTTTTTTAAATAATAAGAGTTTTTTAGAAGAAGATGTACGTGAAGTATTTTATTGTAAAAGATTATTGCTTAATAATTTTCTAAAATGGTGTTGTCAATATTAATATTGTTATTTTAAATCAAAAATATACCTCTTAATTTTAATATCTTCCACATCTACTTTAATCTACAATCTTGTAATGATATATCATACTTATTTTTACATAATTGTTTTATAATTTATAAATATGGTCTTTTTGTTCTATGATGTTTTGATAATCCTATTATGGTAGAAAATCTATAATATATATAGAATAATCGTTAAATTCTTTAATAATTTTATCAATAATTTTAGATATTAATATATAAAGAATTTTAAAATATAAACATCGCTATGAAGTAATGCAAATATATAAAAATGATATAATTAAACTTATAATTATATATGACTGACTACATTTATTTATTACAAGAAAGAGAGTTCATAACTACTAATCAAAATGTCTATAAACTAGGTAAAACAAAGCAAGATAACTTACAAAGGTTCAAACAATATCCAAAAGGTTCAAAACTACTCTTACAACATATATGTAATGATTGTGATATGTTAGAAAAAAAACTAATTAGCGATTTCAAGAATAAATATAAGCATAGAAAAGATTTGGGTAATGAGTATTTTGAAGGTGACTATAATGATATGATAAAAGATATTCATAATAAAATAACTAATCATAATGAGAATACAGATGAAATGGACAAACCAGAAATAGAAATAGATGATGATGTTAAAATATTATTTCCCAATTATTGTGATGATGAAAGCTTTGGAGGCACAAAACAACTCATAAAAATATATATTGTTGGTAAAATATTTATAAAATATATAGATTGTGAAATAAATAATTGGAATGATACACCAATACACAATTATATGGTAAAAGAGGAAGTAATAGAAATAGATGAATGGGACAATAATTGCGAATATTTTGACATGAAATATAAAGACAATTATTATAATAATATAATAAAACATAAAGTAATTGAAAATAACAAAACATATGACTTAAATGATGTTAGATTTATAAGAAGATTAGATAAATATAAACATTCTATAAAATTGCATTATTCAGATAAACTTGACTATATTACTGATAAATATAGACTACATTTTAAGGAAAAAAATGATTTAATTGAGTTTTACATACAAAATAATGCTATACTAAATGATGTAATATATTGTGGATTAATAAAAGATATTTGTTATATAGACTTTGTTAGTAATGATGGTTTAGAAAAATTAAATGATGAATATCCTATAAACACAATTGTTAATTTACAAATTAATATCAAAACAATAAATAGTTTTGGTTTCGATTATGATTATTTGAAAAAATACACACCATATTGTATCAATATAAATTATGATGAATATTATATGCTGAATAGAGATTACAAAGGTATAAATACAGATGAAGCATATACATTAATGGATTATAAACAAATTTATTTACATAAAGGCGGTGAATGTCCATGGGCTTATGATAAGGAAGAAGAAATAAAAGTATTGTATAACAAATTATTAGAAACATTGAAAAAAACTACAACAAATAAAATATGTCTTAATGAAAATGAACATACCAATATTATTCTTACAAAGTGTATTTAGAATAATAAAGTTATTTTATGATACTACAGTATAATTAGATTTAATTATATAAGAATTATAATTTGATGCGTATTTAATTATAAGATTTTAAAAATCAATAAAATTTATAAATACTTTTTATTAAAATTTATATATTTTATTAAATTTTATATACTTTTATTAAAATTTAAATGTTTTTATTAAAATTTAAATGTATCTTATTAAATTTTATATATGACTTATTAAATTTTATATATGACTTATTAAATTTTATATATGGCTTATTAAAATTTATATATAAAAAGATAATTATAATTATATTATAATAATTAGTATGGTATTGATATGTTATTTTTGTAATTTTACAACCAAAGATAAAATTGAATTTGAAAAACATATTAAAACCCAGGAACATCTTAATAATTTAGAAAATAGAAAACATAATATAGATGATAAAACGTGTAGTAAATGTTATAAACAGTTTTCAACAAAAGGAAACAAAAATGTTCATCAAAAGAAATGCACTGGTGTGTTAAATTACAACCAGTGTCAATTCTGTAGTAAGGTATTTAGTTCTACAATAGGAAAATCGCAGCATATAAAAATTTGTAAAAATAAACCGATTAATACTACTATTAATATTAATGGTAATAATAATAATATTACAATTGATAATTCAACCAATATAAATATTACAATTGAAAGAAATAGTTTTACTAAAGAAGATTTAAGTTATATGACTAAAGAAGAGAAGTATAAATTTATTGAAGAATGTATTAAAGACAATTATGAAGGTTTATTGAATTACATTAATGAGGTGTATTTAAATGAAACTCATATTGAAAACAATACTATTAGAAAAACTTGTAAAGATTTTATAGAATATTATAATGGTAGGAAATGGTGTATCGAACCAGATGATTTATTTTTTACTAGTTTTATGGAAGAAATTCAAGATAAATTTGATCTTTATTTATTTGAAGGTGATTTTAAAAACCTAGAAGTTATAGATGTGAGAAACTTTATGTATAAAGTTGGTGTGTATTTAGATTGGATTGAATTAACTTATAAGAACAAAAGTTTTAGTAAAGATAATATTATCATTGAGAAAAAACAAAAAGAACATATCAAAACGTTATATACCAAAAAGATTATTGAAAATATCGCAAAATACAAATAATCAAATATAAAAATGATTATTTACATATAATCATATTATTACAATGAAGATACTTATAATAGTAGAATCAAACGCAAAAGCAATCAAAATTCAAGAATTTTTAAAAGATCAAGAAAATCAATATATTACAACTGCATCATATGGTCATATAGAAGATCTTAAAAAAACTGAAATGTCTATAGATTTTCAAAATTGGACTGCTATATATGAATATACAAACTTAAAAGCTATTAATAATATTAAAAAATTATTAAAAACAGTTGATGTTACATATATCGCCTCAGATCCAGATAATGAAGGTTCGCAAATTGCAAACAGTATATCAAAAATTTTAGATAAAAATATGCAAAGATATAGGATTACTTTCAATGAAGTTACTAAATCCGCAATTTTAGAAGCAATTAAAAATAAACATCGAATTGATTATAATAAAGTAAATTCTCAAATAACTAGAAGGTTATCTGATCGTCTATTCGGTTATAAACTTTCTCCATTGTTATGGAACTATTTTAACATAAATATATTATCAGCTGGTAGAGTGCAATCCCCAGTCCTAGCCTGTATTGTAAAAAACACAAATAATGTAAATAATCCAAATCCCGAAATAACTTATAAAATTAAAGGTGATTTTGATAATAACTTATTAAATACATTGTATGAAGGTGATAAAGAAAAGATAGATAATATAGTTTTTAACAAACTTTATAATTTAACGTATAATATTACAGATTCTATACAAAAACCACCACCACCGTATATTACTTCAACATTACAGATGGATTGCAGTTATAGTTTTGGTTTATCAAGCAAACAGACAATGGATATTTTACAAAAGATGTATGAATCAGGTTATATTACGTATCATAGAACATCTTCATATTCTGTAAGTAATCAATTTAAATTTCAAACTGCAAAATATGTTTTAGAAAATTATGGTGAAAAATATTCAAATCCAAATAATTATAATTTTAAACCAGGAGCGCACGAATGTATAAGGATAACAAATATTAATAAAACAAGTTTAACCGAAGATGATATACAACATAAGATATATAAATTAGTTTATAAAAGATCATTAGCAAGTCAATTAAGTTATGCGTTGTATGATCAATATAATATAGAATTAAAATATGATAAAGATATATTTAAAACAATAAAAAAAGTATTAAAGTTTGATGGATTTTTAATACTAGATAAAAAAGAGATTTCTAAAGAAACTTTAAAATTTCCAAATAAACTTAAGATATTGAAAGTATATACGGAAGCATCAGTAAATAAATTAACATTGTATAATGATACAACAATTATAAAGTTAATGGAAAATGAAGGAATAGGAACACCTTCTACATATGCTACAATAGTATCATCATTATTTAGTAAAAACTATGCAGAGTATTGTAGTAATCCTAAGAAACAAATAAAAGCAAAAGAATATTTCAAAATAAAAGATAATGAAATAACCGAAAAAGAAGTAGAACTAGAGTTATATACAAAAGGAAATAATAAAATGATAAGGAATACCGAAATAGGTAAAAAGATCGTAGAATATTTGAATGAAGTTGCACCATATATAATAAATCCAGAAACAACAAAAATAATGGAAGAACAGATAGAATTGGTAGCAGAAGGTAAAGTAGATTATAAAAAGATCTTGGATAAGTTTAATAAAACTATAGATGAATCAATTTTAAACGCACCTAAACGCACCATAGAAACGGAACCTAAACTGATAAAAACTAAATATGGTAAATGTATATTGACACCAAATAAGAAATATATAAATTACGAAGGCTACTTAAAACAACTTGATAAGAAAAGTTTATCAAAGAATGATATAATATTTTTGGTAAAATTACCGATAAAGTATAAAGACGATCAAGATCTAGTGGTAGGTAGGTATGGTATTTATTTGAAAGATAGTAAAAACAATATAGCATTAAAACCGACAGAATTGAAAGATATTATAACTACACATAAATTAAAATGACATTTTTATGTCAATACAGACATATTTTTGGAAAAGAAAAGGAAGGAATACATTCATATAGAATTATGGATATAGCAATTATGGATGTATTATTTACATTTATAGGTGCATTATTAATAGCATATTGCTTTAAATTAAATATAATATTGGTTTTTATATTTTTAATAATATTAGGAACAATAATACATTATATATTTTGTGTGGAAACAACAATAACAAAAATGTTTTTATGAACTTAGTTTTTTAATTTGATTTTTATAATTTTTAATTTTAATTTGTAATTGTTGTTTTTGTTTATCAGTAAGTTTTTTATTTTTTAAAATAGTATTTGCTTTCTTAAGTTTATCTTTAATTTCATTTATTTTATTAAGTTTTTGTTCTTTTTCTATTTTTAATTTTAATTTATTAATTTTACGTTTATATTGTTCTTTTTGTTTTTCAGTAAGTTTTTTATTTGTTAATAATTTACGTATTTGTTGTATTTGATGTTTATATAATATAGATCCTCCTTTAGCTTGCAGTTTTTGGGCTATTATTAGTGGTGTGGCTTTTACTACTAATACTTCTAGTTCGTTCTTAAGTGTGATAGTTTTGAGATCATGTTTCATTTTCTCCCTTATTTCATCATATTTATTTTTACTCGACTTATTATCCATGGCAGTAAAAACACTATTAATAATGGTTGTTTTTAAAGTAGTATCCCTATCCTCATTAATCTCTATATAGTGTTTTTCTATTTTATTTAGTAAGTTTGTTTTTAGTGAATTAAATTTGCGTGTATTAAGGTTTATTTGTAACTTAGTAGGGCGCGCAACCCAGTTTACAAGGTCAGGTCTTTTAAAATAATTGTTTAATTTTGGTGCTGTGTCAATGATTACATCATGTAAAATAATAATTAAATATATACATATTAATATAGCCTCTATAAGCTTTGTTATAATGACGTTATTACCAAGCTTTTTAAAAATAGGCTCAAATGCTTTTGTGCTGGCACTAAAAAACCCAAGGTCGCTCATACGACGACCAAACTGCATGTGGAGCAGATTTAATTGTGTTTGTAGGGTTTTGGGGTCACATGTCTGTCCTTGTCCGTGTGTAGCTTCGGTTTGGTGATATTTTTTGAGCTCTTGAACTAGTAGTAATAAACATTTAGTTGCTTCTGTCAAATAATCTGTAAGTGTGTCATAATTAGCTTGTAGCATATTAGTTTTTACAGCCTCAATAACATTTTCAAACTCGGATGCTATATCTTCAACATTAGCTATTATTCTGGGTTGGCTAACAATACCTTCACTAGCTATTATACTGCGTTGGCTACCATTACCTTCAACCTCATTATCTAATGTATTGGACTTATTATCTAATTTACTGGGTTGGCTAACAATACCTTCTTTCGAAGTATTACAACCCATATTTATTTATTATATATATATTTATTTAGTTTTTACACAAGGTGTTTGTATATCAAAAATAGTTTCTAAAATATTTGAGTTACTAGAATTACTAGAATTACTATCATACACAAGTGTCATTGGTTGATTATCAGTATCATTATTAAAAATAAATAATCTATATTTTTTGTTATTTTGTGTAATCATAGTATTAAATGTAGAGATAATTTGTTTTACATTAGTTTTATATATTCTTTCATCTACAGTTGGTAATCTAGGTGGTTCAGTATTATCAGGATCTTGTAAAAAGTTTTTTAAAGTAGTAATAGCTCTAGTTTTATTTCTTGTTAATAATTTACACGTATTAACTCCAGGTATAGCAAATATAATTTGATAGTTTGTTAATTTTTTTATATTCACTAGCCAATCTGGAAAACTAGTGCCTGTTGTTTCTAATACAAAATTTTGTTGTTTATCAATTAATTTTTTCAATTTAATATCATTTGTATTATCACAATTAAATCTTTTATGTTCTTTAGATGTAAAATCTTTTGTTAAAGTTAGCTTTGCATTAGCTTTATTAAATTGAATATCTTGTTTATTAAGTAATGTTCCATAGTAGCGAGATGATTTATAACAATATGTTTGACTTCTTGTTGAAAAATAAAACTGGTTAAATGTTTTTTGTAATCCTGTATCACCTTTTTTAAATAACTTTATAAGTTCATCGTATGATTTAGTGTTTAAAAACTCTTTAACTTTTTTTCTATAATATGGATTATCAACCACCAAATCATCAATTAAAACTTTATTTTTAGTGATTGGTAGTTTTAAGTGTTCGCAAACAGGTTTTATTAATGAACTTTTACCTGATCCAGTAGGACCCATTGTAATTAATAGATATGGATTTTTGGATGACGATGACATATTTAATTTATTTATATAAATAAAATGAGTTATTACAAAGAAATTGATGGTATAAAATATGATAAAGCTATTTTAGATATAGCTGACGAACAAATAAAAGGTCGTGGTGATGGTAGATTATCTGAAGATGATATGAAATTAATAATAAAAGCTGTAATTGATCGTAAAAAAATAACAAAAACTGAATATCTAACAATATTTTATTTAATTAAGAATTATAATATAACTGAGAAAGCGTTAGATAGTTTAGCTGAAGGTTGTTCAAGTATTTTAACATTAGTTTAGATTTAAATAGATCATAACAATAGCGATACCTAACATAATAATAGTTAAAAGTGCGTAAGCTATGATAATCATATTAGCATTTTTAGTCATAATAGCAATACCATTAAATAATACTATACAAATTAATGTATAAATCATTAAAACTATAGCAACATCTTTAATAATACTAGCTTTTCTAGCATTAGATTCATATTTACTAGCATAAGAATATAAAGCAACAGATATACCTGTAGCTGTTAGACAACTACGATTTATTGAAAACAAATCTCCAGTTGATAAAGACAACATATTTATTATAATTCCAGATGTTTTATTTTGGGTGTAATGCGTTTAACGGTATTAACTATTTTTTTTTCTCTATTATCAAATATTTTATTGATTAACTCTTCACCAGTAAGATCTTTATATTCTAGCATTTTAGCTTTAATATCATTAACCTTTAAAGGAACTAAAGATTCACGTTGTCTTGCTTTGATTTTAGAATTATTAATAGATACATCGTGATAATTGAATTTAAACATAAACTCTTTAATATATCCGGATAAAGCATTTTGTAATTTACGTCGTTCTCGTATAGCAATTGATAATTTATTGATTTGTTCATCCATCTTTAACCATTCCGCCATTTTATTTTTAAAATCGTCTAGTTCTTCTTCAGTAGGTGTTTTTTCTTCTAGAGTATCATCTACAATTTCTGTTTCTGACATTGTATATATATATTATATATTAATAATCTTTTATACTAGTTTTTTCAAAGTTTTAAGTTTATATTTAATAAGGTTTTTGATATTTTCAGGTGCTTCGTGTGTTTTATTATAAAATTGTTCATTAACATAATATAACCGAGTTCCATTAGCATATATTATTAACAATGGATGTTTTTCATAATTTTTTATTATAGTATTATTAATAAATAAATTACAAGTTTCACCTACATCTTCGATAGTATTACGTATAACGGGATCTTTATTTTTATTTAAAAAGTTATAAACTCTATGGTGAATTACGATGATAACGAGATCTAATATTTCACTTGCTGAAAATAAATGAATTTCTGAAGTTTTTAATTTATCATCTGATATAATGTTATTAATATCGTTTTCTTTATCTTGTCGTTTTACAAACTTAGCGTATATAGATGTAACGTGAGTATTTGGGGATATTTTAAGAACAGTAGAAATGATTTTTTTATAATCAAATATATAGCATAATAAACTAAAACCTTCAACGGAACCAAATAATTTTTTAATATTATTAATAGCTAATTCTTTTATTTCTTGAGTTTTATCTTTAGATACTATTTCTGTTAAAAGATGATAAATATCATCATTACTATAATTGTTACTATTAATATAATGAAATTTATAACTATCCCATTTTGAACTTAATTTAATTGCTTCACCTTTTGTAAATGGTAAATTTAATACTATATTATTTATAGTTTTAGTATGTTTTGTTTCATTTTTACTAATATTAGTTTTGTATTTAGGATTAAAAAAAGTTTTATAAATATCAATAGCTTTATTACTAAATTGATATGTATCTTTATTATAAGTAATATTATCAGTCATAAAAGTTTTATTGAAATTATAAGAATTATACCAATCAGTAATATTATTATGGTTTTGAATTTCATCTTGGAATTTTGAATCTGTTATATCATTATTATAAATATTATCAACTAAGGTTTCTAACTCTTTATCGTTATTTTTTTCTGAAATTAATTCAATATTATTATAAGGTAATACAGTATTATTGAATAGTTGAGGTTTAAGATCACTGTGTATTACATTAAAATTATATTTGTTATTAAAATTAATAGTTTTAACAAAATTATTTTTATACATAACTTCATCATATAATTCAATATTATTACATTGAATTATTTCAAATAATCTATTAAGTAATATAGGTGCAATAGGATCACATTGTATAATAATATTATTGTTTAATATAAAATGATTTACGGATAAATTATTATTTAATAAAACAATTTTAATTTGATGATCTTTATCGTCATTATAAAGAGCAACATATTCTTTAAGTCTATCTAATATATCTGTATGTATATCTGACGATATTTCAATATTATTTAATTTATTATTTGATGAAATATCAAAAATATATTCAGCACTATTTGTTGATTTTAATATAATAGGTTCATATTTATTAATATTAGAATTATAAAAAATATGAATAGTTTTATCAGTTTCTGATAACATTTTAAGATTATCATATTTAACGTATAATGGTGTTAAGAAACTAAAATTATTATCATTTTTATATTTCCATATATATAAATTGTGTTTTAAAGTTAAAGCAATAATACTATATAAATAATGTGGATTATTAACTTTATCATTTAGTAAATATTTAAAGTATTCTGTTATAGCATATTGAATATGTTTTAAAGTTATTTCATTAATATTAATATTAAATTTATTTTTATTAATTACTTTTTTATCGTGTCTGCGATGTAGATCGTTATAAACTGATTTTTTCATAAATTCTCTAAGAATATAGCCATTTTCTAGTGATATAAACTTAATAAAATCAAGATTATTATACATAGTAGTAACAAGTTCTTTACGATCTTTATATTTTAAGAGAACTGTTAGTATATCAATAAGATCATTTTTATCATTTTTCATTCCTGCTCTGAAAGCACATAATTTTGATCTTAATTTATCAGCACAATTTAATCCAGATGAATTATTATTTAAATAATATAGTATGGATTGTGGTAATATTCCATATCGTTTATATTTAATTATTTTATTATATCCGGTATATATATGCGTATTACTTGCACTAAAACTATCACGTGTTTTATCAGGTTCTTTATCCGGTTCTTTATCAGTTTTTTCGGGTGTTTTGATAGTTACTTTCTTATCTTTAAGATAACAGCAAGGTTTTCTATAATTATCTTCATCAAAATAGTTAACAAAACGTGGTGGATTACCAGGTTTATTATAAGTTCCTTCATTTGTTGAATATATATTTATAGGTTCTTCACCTTTTTCACATTTATCAGTTGCATTTTTAATAGGGTGTTCGCTAGTAGGACACCAATATCTTGGACAAAAATAAGTATTTTCACCAATTGTTAGATAATTATCAACATATTGATTAGCATTGGCTTTATATTTTTCAAATTTTATATTGCTTAATCCCATAGGTTGCCTATTACTTCCACAAGATTGTGCATACGTTTTTTTACGATTGAATGCATCAGAAGCAAATAATTTATCATCTAAACCTTTTAAGATAGTTAATTGGTTAATTTCACTTTTTTTTCCAGGCATACCGCCTAATGATTCTGATGATGTTTGTAGTGAACCTAAAGAATCATCTGAATTTTCAATTTCAGGTGTTGATAAAGATGATGATGATGATGATGATGATTGTTTTTTTACAGGTTCTTTATTTTCTTTTGCTGTTTTAGAATTATATGTAATTCTAGATAACCAAAAAGTAAAATAACCTAATTCTAAAATAGATTTAATATTATTAACAGATATAGTTATATTATACTCATCATTTTTATTAATAGTAAAAAAAGTCTTTTGTGTAAAATATATTTTTTTAGTTCTAATCAAAGCATTTTGTTCGTTATTAATAACATTTTCAACTAAATCTATTAAATCATTTTTTGCAATGTCTGTAGTTTGTGTTGCTAATATATTTGCAATATATTTGCTAGTTGCTTTTAAATCATTTCCTTTTACAGTATTAAATAATTCTTTGATATAAGATTCAATATTATAACTCTGTGTGTTATTTGAAGTTCTATTATAAATATAAAATTTATCTTGTTTATTAATAAAATTATATATTAAAGCACTTTTTTTATTAAATATTTCTTTAGAAAAATAATGAGCATTCAAATTAATCTGTGCTTTTATTGATGTTTCATTAAAATCACTAGTTTTTTTAAAATATTCTAATATAGTATCTCTTAATTTTAAAACTGCTTCAATTGAATATTTTATTTTATTACCTAAATAAAGTTTAACACATACATTGTTTGTATTATTAATTATTATTTTATAATATGATTTGTTATTAGAAAGGTATTTAATTATAATAAGTTGTTCATTATCATAACTATCAGTATTTAATATATCAATTATAGTACTATAATTTTTATTATTTTTTACGGTTATATGTTTATTATAATTGTCATATACCCAAAATAAAATATCGTAATCATATTTATTATTTTTATAATAATATTTTAACGTTTTATCCATAATAATATTAAAATTAAATTCATAATAACCTATTGTACTGGTTTTTATTTCACTTAATTCTGTTTGATCATAAAGTGTATTAAGTGTTTGTTCATTTATTGTTACAGTTGGTCTTTTATGTTTAAAAAATATATTTAATATTTTTTTATTATCTTTTACAGTATCAATATCAACAATATTAATTTTAGAATATAAAAATATACCTTTTTTTTCAAATATTTCTAATTTTTTGATATTTTGTGTATAATCATATAAGAATGGATTTATATTATTTAAAGGTATTGAAGTTGTAAATTCAACAATTTCATCATCAGTCCAAATATATATATTTTTATATTTTAGAAAATCTAATATTTTTTGAACTGCTATTTCAATTTGATCATCACGATATATATTTTCAATTGTAATTGGTTTTTCTACTTTACTAGAAGATTTCCATTCATATATTTGTATAGGTAATTTAGGGTTATCTATATTCATTTTACTTTCTAATACAATATTAAAATGCTTGAACGATTTAAATTACTTTATGAAAAGTTTGCAAATACTAATGGTAATGAAGGCGATGGTAATGAAGGCGATGGTAATGAAGGCGATGGTAATGAAGGCGATGGTAATGAAGGCGAAGGTAATGAAGGCGATGGTAATGAAGGCGATGGTAATGAAGGCGATGGTAATGATGGTAATGAAGGCGAAGGTAATGAAGGCGATGGTAATGAAGGCGATGGTAATGATGGTAATGGTAATGAAGGCGATGGTAATGAAGGCGAAGGTAATGAAGGCGAAGGTAATGAAGGCGATGGTGATAGTAGTGATGGAGGTGACATAAATACTAATAAAATTGAGGGTGATAATGATAGTGCTGATAGTGATGATGATGAAAAATTTAGTTTATTAAAATCACCATATAAGATATATTTATTAATATTTTTAATATCAATAATAATACTGTTTTTAATTATAATACTAGCATTTACACCTAGTTCATATAATCACGTTAATACACAACCTTATTATAATCAAAATAAGATTCATTAAACATTAATATATGTATATTAAATAAAATTATGTTTAAAGAAAGATTTAATACTCTTTATGAAAAGTTTGTTGATGATGAAGAAAATAAAGACAAGAAAAAACAAGAAGATAATAAGAAGAAAGAAGAAGAATCATCGATTACAGACTCTCCCGCTTTTATACCTCTAGTTGTCTTAGCATGCATAATATTTATAATTATTATAATAATTATAATATACATTGTAACAGGTAGTTCTTCAACTGAAAATGAGATATTAGTTAATCAAGCAACCCCCGTTAATCAAGGAACACCAATAAATCAAGGAACACCGAGTTATCAAGGAACACCTGGTTATCAAGGAACACCGAGTTATCAAGGAACACCTGGTTATCAAGGAACACCGAGTTATCAAGGAACACCAATAAATCAAGGAACACCTGGTTATCAAGGAACACCTGGTTATCAATCAACACCTGGTTATCAAGGAACACCAATAAATGAATCAACACCAATAAATGAATCAACACCAATAAATCAATCAACACCAATAAATGAATCAACACCAATAAATGAATCAACACCAATAAATAAAACTAGCGAAATGTCGTCAAAAACAGATTCTTTTGTTAGTGATAGTAAATCAAGTTCACCAATAGTATCAAATTTTAACTCACCAGAACCCAAAAAAGCAAGTATTAAAAACTTTGTTCAATAAACATATAAAAACACATTACAAATAATAAAAAAAATGGAAACAGAAATAGTAAAAAAGAAAGTGGTAATAGGATTACCGGGTAATAATTTTTCATCAAAATTTCTAGTATCTTGGACTAGTAGCTTAAATACATTATGGGAAATGAATAAATATGATATAGTAGTATCTCCTGGTGTATCAAGTTATGTATCATTTGCTAGAATGCAAACATTAGGACTAAGTAATTTAAGAGGAATTGATCAAAAAGCCTTTGATGGAATGCATTTTGATGTATTTGTAACAATAGACTCGGATATAGTATTTACAGCACAAAATCTAATAGATTTGATAGAAGCTACAGAGGAGAAGGATGTTGTAGCAGGATATTATAGAATGAGTGATTTAAAAAACTTAGTGATTGTAAAAGATTGGGATATAAATCATTTTAAAAAAACAGGATCATTTAAATATTTGCAACAGGAAGATATGGAAGAATATAAAGAACATAAATACTTAAAGGTCGCTTATTGTGGAATGGGATTTATGGCATTAACAAAGAATGCGATTGATTCTTTAAGTTATCCATATTTTCATACAGATCTGCAAGAGTTTAAAGGAACTGATGGTAAATTAATACGAGAGATGTGTTCTGAAGATGTATCATTTTGTAGAAACTTAACAAAAGAAGGATTTGAAATTAATATATTACCAAAATTACGTGTTGGACACGAGAAAGGTTTAATAATATAAAAAAATGACAACTTAAAACCGAAATAATAAATGAAAGAATATTTAATAATTGAATTAAAGCAAAAATTAAAAAAAGATGTAGCATATAAAAGAGCTGATATAGAAAAAATATTGAATGGTATTGAAGAATTAAATGAAGCTCAATTATTGTTATACATTAAAATAAGATCGAAAGAAAAATCAAAACCTGATAATATTGAAAAAGAATATTATGAAAAGAAAATATCTTTAAATAAATAAAATGTCATTTAACCGCGCAAAATACGATAATTGTAGTTATAAGAATGAATTAAACAGAAATGTAGGAATATTAGATTATATATTAAATATTAATAGCTATGAACATTCAAAACCGTGTAGACATCAATTAGGTTGGACATCAGGAAACAATGTGAGTCATATTAAAGGTGATGTAATAGATTTGGAGTCTGATTTAAGAAATCAAACAAGATATATATCAAAATGTAGTGGTGCTGTTTATACACCTTCAAACGATGGTTTTATTTATAACGATAAAACTGAACCAATTAATACAAAACCGCTACATTTAAATGCGTGTCAAACTATAGCATATAAGTCAGTTCCTTTACCATATGCAAATTATGTAAATAATTCACGTTGTGGTCATAAATAACTGACAGATACGAATATTAATTTTTGTTTAATGGGTTTTATAGGTTTTATATTTATTTTTGTATTATAAATATATTGATATATTTTATCATATTGTTTTTTTTGAATTAAATATAAAATTAATTTATGTTTTTTGAGTAATAAATGTTTAATAACAATATAAGAATATATATTGGTATTAAATGTAGTATTGGGCATTCCTAAAACATATTTAACATTTTTTAAAGAATGTTTTAGTTCATTTTTAATATTACTGTTAGTATATTTAATTTGGTATAAAGTGGCTAAAAATTCAACAATAGCTTCATTTAGATTAATATCAACAGTAGATCTTATAGGATCGCCTAAATATATATCAGTATCTTTAAAATAAAATGCGTGATGTATAACTTCGTGTAAAGCAACTTTAAGCATTTCATCATTTCTATAAACAAAAATAATATTTTTATGTAAATATGTAAAACCGCCATTAATATAGTGTGGATGATCAATAAACTTTCGCATATTAGGGCAATCAATCATAACAATAATTAAATATTTAACTTGAATACCAAAATCCTTTAATAAATCAGTATAAAGTCTTTCAATTCTTTTTCCACATAGTGAATAATTACTATTTTTTTTAGTAGAATAACCGTATAATCTAAAATATTGATATTCTTTGTAAAATACTAATTTAGTTTTTTTAATGTAAGTAATCATACAATTTGTTAAATAATCAGTATGTTCTAAAAGAAAGTTTTTCATTTATTAAAATGTAAATATTTTTTCTTATAATATATAAGTAAAATGCAAACTAATATTAGACAAGATTATTGTAGTTATGATCAACAGATAAAAAAATCAATGGGTCCCGGATTATATCATATTAACACCCCTTGTAATGATCCTAATGCTTGTTCGCAAGATATAACACCGGATCCATATTATAGGTATCAACAATATGGGTATGCAACTTGTCCATCAGGAACAAATGTAAATGATGATAGTGAATTGAGAGGTTTAAATTATAAGAATAGTCATTGTGAGACTGATAAGTATTTACCAGGAACTTATAAGAAAACCGGATGTAATATAAAAGGAATAAGTGAAAATTGTGGTAATTATACAGAAGATACTCGTTTATCAAATAATGCGTGTAATTTACGTGGAACAGGTATAAATCGTTTTATTCCTTGGTTTGCGGGATGTAATGCGAATCCGCAAGATTATAAGAGTATTCAACCGTTTAACAATGTGCCTACAAATACAAAAGAATTATTTAAACAGAATCATATACCCTGTTTAGAAAAATTAGATGATCAAGAGAAACATTTTCCTCCATCTGAAAATATTAATTATAAACCAATGTTTAAACCGATGGATATAAAATCAACTTTAGATCAATATTATCATCACGGAATGCCCCCAACATCTTGTTAATTATAAAACTAAAATATATTTATTTTTATTTAATTTTAATATTAAAATTGCTATAATTCCTATTATGATATAGGCTATAATTTTATAATAAAATATGGTAAATCTACTGATAATAGTATCACATATACCAAAAATAGCTACCCATAATAAAATAACTACTAAACTTATTTCATTAATCATTTTTACTATATTTACATAAAGATTATTCAAGAAACAATTTTATAGATGTATTGATGTCATTAGAAAATACTATATTAAATGATGTTAATATTAGTTTAGCTACTATTGAAAATCCATTTACAACCGTAAATACACAAGAAATTAACGTAGATGGTCTTACTATTTTTCGAGAAAATGATAAGTTTTATAAGAAAGACGAAGCAACCGGTATTATTAGTAAATTATCAACAGGTAATGGTCAAGTGTATAAATGGTATAAAATACGTAATAGAGATGATATAGTGTATTTAGATGGTGATTTAATAATTGATAATGTAATTTATTTAAATGGTAATGTTATAGATAATTATGATATAAGTGATTTTTCAAGTAATATAGATAATACAGTGATTAAGTTTATAGGAGTTGGTTTTGGAGCAGTAACGAATGAATTAAAAGATAAAGAAGTAACAAGTGATTATGTGGTAGTAAATGATGCTTGGAAGCAATTTACAAATGTATCAGGTGATTTGAATTTATTTACATCTAAATCGTTAGTAGTAAATGGTAATATATATGTTAAAAACACAATTGATAATATTCAAGCTTCAAATATATATATAACTGATTTAAAAGAACGTAGTTTTACAGCGGAAGAAATAATATTGGGAACAGGACAATGGGCAACGGTTGATAATAAATTATATATAGATAAAACGATATGGATTGATGGTGATATAATAGCAAGTGGTAATATAAATAGTAATTATATTTATTATGATCCAAATAATATAGATCATAATGTATTATTACCAGATATATCACGGAAAATAGAAACGGTTAATATAAAAGATAATTTGATAGTAAATAATCATAAAAATATATTAAAAAACGAACAAATTGAATTAAAGGGTGATGATATACATTTATTAGGTTCAAATATATATTTAGATGGTGAATTATTTTTTCATCAAAAATATATTCAGGTTTTAAAAGAAGTTTATGAACATACTGTTATTTATAATGCGGCGGGTATGATGCAAAAACGAACTGCATTTACAGGACAAATACCAATTAAATATGGAGCAAAACACGAAGTAGGTTATGATATGGTTTGGACAACAGAACCGACTCATTATGATATTTTTAAAGTATCAGGTGATATATTTTTAACAGATACAACAAAGACGAGTGAAAATGGTTTTCGTATTATTACCGATTTTGTATTAACAATAAATCCAAAAGATGATGGTTTTCAATATCCAGGATTAGATGTATTATTTGATGTTAATAATCGGTATAGATTGGGAATATTAGAGGATATGATAGATATTAAGGTTACACGTGTTTCTGCAAAACATATTAAATTAAGTATGAATTGGGAAACTAAACCATTTTATAAAGAATTATATTATGCTAGTATGGATATTACAACCGTAATACCTAAAAGAATAGGAAGACGTTTATTTATAACTCCATATCATATAGTTCATAATGGGGATGAAGCAGAATTAGTTGATTTACAAGATATAAAACCATTTATAAAATTAGATTTAAGTGATTATGATGAAACTAATAATGATTTATCTAATTTACATTATCAAAGTGTTAATATAGCAAATGTAAAGATATTAGGTGATGGTGGTGTTAATGATAGAACATCTCTAACAGTTTATAAAACGTCTTTAGATAATAATATACATATAGCTGAATTTTGGGATAAAAATGCTTCTACAATTGAAGAAGGAGATTGTTTTAATTGTGCGAATGATCATTATGATAATGGAACAAAAGTGCAAGGAGTTGTAATAGGTAGATCAGGTATAATGTCAATAGGTATTGAAGAAAAGGATAAAGAATATTCATTGGAAGAGAATCATCCAAATTCTAATTTAGCACAATTAAATATAACTTCAAGTGATGGTAATATTAATAGACTAAAAATTAATAGTAGATCAACAAGATCATTTATAGTAGATAATAATGCAAATGTTATAATAGGTAATGAAAAAAAGTATAATGAAAGACGGTCAATTGTATCTCCTATGGTGAATGAATATGCATTAGATGTTAGTGGTCATACTTTAATTTCAGGTTCATTAATGTTACATCACAATAATATTATGCGATCATATTTCAATGTAAAAAATCATCAACCATTAGAGACTCGTAATAATAGGTTAGAAATGTATATAACGTGGGACGTTAATGCTGAAAATAGTGTAACTATTTTTCAACCTATTAATTTAGATATTGATTATTATATAAGTTCAATTGATTTATATCCAATTAAAACAAGGCAACAAAATTATAATATTTTATTAAATCCACGTAATGTTGTTGAAAATGATATGCCTAATATTATTTCAATATTAGAAAAAGAAGGACAAACTACACGTTTGTTTAAAGATTTAATAGTAACTGGAACACGAGAAGATTATAATGCAGTTAAAATAATAATTAATGCTACTTTTGCAGTAGAATCAACTGAAATACCTTTTAGTACTATTGCTTATACGAATGTAACGATAACGGGTGAAAATGTTTTAAATCAATTTTTTGTAACAAATAGAGAAGATTTTTTCGGTTTATTGAGTATTGATAGTGTACCGGATGTTAATTTAGTATTAACAATAGGGACATATTCAATAGATTTATATGATAAATTAAATATTGTAGATAAAACCGGTATTTTTTTTGAAATAGTTGATAAAAGTATTAATGATATTAATGCTGTTATTGATAATTCAATATTAAAGATATATACGAATGTTCGCAATTTAACTTATAATTTTAAAATAAGAGTTTTAAATCGTCGTTATCAAATTATAGGTATACCTTTAACTATTTATATTACAGAAATACCTAGAATGTATGCAAATCCAGATTATACTCTTCATATAATTGATGAATTATTAATAGATGAATTTACATTAAGTTTATATCAATTTTATAATTTATATACAATATATGAATGGGATTATATTACACCTTATATACGATTACAATCAACTTTTAATATAAATCCGAATACATCAATTTTAACAGTAAAAGGATTACAATCTGGTGAATTAAAAAATATAGAAGTTAGTGTATATTATTTAAATAACGAAGGAACAGATTATATTTTGATTGATTCTACATTTAATATACAATATGTTGAAATACAGCAAATTAAATGTTTATATAATCTAGTTGTTGAAATTGCTGTATCAGAAAGTATAACATTAAATCTGTTTGATTATTTTGAACCTTTAAATGTAGATTTAATACGATTTAATTTTATAGGGATTGATAGAGATATAATAACAGATAATAAATATATTACATTTATAGATACGGATATTGGTAAAACAATTAATATAATTGGATATTATGACAATTATTATGATATAACATATAACAATAGTTTAATGTTTTTAATAATATAAATGAATAATTTCAAACAATATGAAAAAGAAATGAGAGAAAAATATAAAAAAGCTGAAAATATTAACAAAACATTTAATATACCGAATGTTATTAAACCTAAAAAAAAATTAGTTCAAGATATCATTATAATCGATAGTAATACACGTAATAAAGACGTTAATTTATTACCTAATGATTTTGTTATTAAATTATCAGAAGTAATTAAAAATGTTGTAGCATTAAGGTTAATAAGAACTGAATATATAATTAATGATTCGTCATTTACTACTGCTATAATTAATAATAACCCAGTGCCATTACAATTATTTAAACATATAAATGCTTTTATATATTTAAATGGTTATTCAAAACTTAGATTAGCTAATAAAATGACGATACCGATCTTTAGTCAATTATCGGCTGGTATAGAAAATTTACCAAATATAAACAATAATATTAAATTAGATCCTTATGCTTATGTTCTAAATCCTATCGTAGAAAAGTTTGATAGTTTTCATATTCAAATATTGGATGAAAATGGTGATAAGATACCTATTATAGATCCAAATAAAATACGATTAATATTAACAGTCGCAGTATATAAGTGTGTTTAAATAAGTAATTTAATTATTTTTTATTTTCTTTTAGTAAATATGGCTAAATATTTTAGCTCAGTTAATAATTTAATACATATTAAAGAAAATTCTACAAATAAGTTTATAACAGTTGGTAATAATAGGGAAAACTCTATATTAAATTTGGATAATGATAATATAAATGCTAATTTTAGGGTTATAGATAATATATGGACACCACAAATTAGTTTAAATAATATTGAATCAACATATGATTCAGAAATAATTAACATTGGTTCTGGTAATACCGTAATACAGTTAAATCCTAAAGTTGGTATTGGAACAAATAACCCTCTTGTATCTTTTGACATTAATACAACAGATAGTATTAAAATACCTAAAGGTGATATTTCACAAAGACCGCAAAATCTTACAGAAAATGATCAAGGTTTAATTCGTTATAATACAGAATTAAATAAGTTTGAAGGTTTTGGTGGTGATTCGTGGAAATCTTTAGGTGGTGTTATAGATAATAATAAAGACACATATATTACAGCAGAATCTAATAATGAAGATAATAATGAATTACAATTTTATACAGCAGGTGATGAACGTATGGTTATTAAAAATGATGGTAAAATAGGTATAGGAACTTCAAATCCAGAAGGATTATTAGATATTTATGAATCAAATGAACGTATATTTAAAGTTACTAATGATAACATTGAAATATCAAGAAGTATAATACCTATTAATTCAAATGTTGATATTGGTGATCCCGAACATCAAATACGTGATATGTATGTATCTGATAATTCTTTATGGATTGGTGATACACATAAAATATCTCAATCAGATGGTAAATTGAAATTTAGGAAAAGAAATACTTCTAGCATTCCAGATGTTATTCGTAATTTACCTGCTTATCAAGATGCAAGCACAGGTGTGATATTACAAGCTATTATAGATTTTTTTAATGATCAAACATTAAGTGTAGTATCAAATATAACATTAAAACATTGGTTAGAATTTTATAAATCACAAAAAGGTGCAGATAGAGATATATCTATACAAGAGGTATTTAGAGATAATGCGGACGATTATGAAGAAGAAACTGCGGCGGATGCATGGTTAGTATCAAATACGAATAATATTTATTTAGGTAACGATTATACTAAAATAGGTATAGGAACTGATAACCCTAATGTATCTTTAGATTTATCTTATAAAACAGATGCTATTAAGTTACCTAAAGGTAATAATTCAACAAGAGATAGTATTAATGCAAATACTATTGAAGATCAAGGTTTAATACGTTATAATACAGAATTAAAACAATTTGAAGGTTTTGGTGCTGGAAATGCGTGGGGATCTTTAGGTGGTGTTATAGATATAGATCAAGATACTTATATTACAGCTGAAACCAATAATGAAGATAATGATGAACTTCAATTTTATACTACTGGAGATGAACGTATGATTATTAAAAGTGATGGTAAAATTGGTCTAAATGTATCTGAACCTTCACATCAAGTGCATATTAAAGGTAATACAAGGATTGAAGGTGATCTTATTGTAAATGGAACTCAACATATTATTGATACCGATACTTCTACAACAGAACAAATAATAGTAACAAATGATGGAACTGGTCCTGCCTTAATTGTAAATCAAATTGGAGCTCAACCAATTGTAGATATACAAGATGATAGTAATTCTATTTTATTTATTGAAAATGGTGGTAATATAGGTATTAAAACTACTAATCCTTCTGTATCTTTTGAAATTAATACAACAGATAGTATTAAAATACCTAAAGGTGATATCGAACAAAGACCAAAAAATCTTACAGAAAATGATCAAGGTTTAATTCGTTATAATACAGAATTATATCAATTTGAAGGTTTTGGATCTGGAAATGCATGGGGATCTTTAGGTGGTGTTATAGATATAGATCAAGATACTTATATTACAGCAGAATCTAATAATGAAGATAATGATGAATTACAATTTTATACTACTGGAGATGAACGTATGATTATTAAAAGTGATGGTAAAATTGGTATAGGTATTAGCGAACCTTTGGAACAATTACATATTACTGGTAATATTAAAATTATAGGTAATATACTTAATGATAATTTAGATTTTAGATTTGCAAATATTGAAAATATTCAATTAAAAACATTAATACAACCTAATTTAGTATCAGCTAAAGCAATTAATATTGATACGACAATAACCGGAGGATTAGATAATTCAACTGATAATCTAAAAATTAAACATCACGGTATTACTAATGATCATATATTAAATGGAACAATTGATTTAACACAAAAGGTTATTAGTAATTTACCAATTGTCAATGGTGGAACTGGTGCAAATACTGCTAATAATGCTAGAACTAATTTAGGATTAGCTATAGGAACTAATGTTCAAGCTTATAGTGCTAAATTACAATCAATTGCTAATTTAGCAGCATCTGCCTCTAAAATACCAATGTTTTCAGGATTAACTGATGTTACTTTATTAGATTTTGTTGATGATGAAGAAATGTTAGGTGATAGTGCTACTGCAATTCCTTCACAACGTAGTGTTAAAAAATATGTTGATAGTTTAGCAGGATTTCTCAATATCATTGTTTATACATTGCATGGATCAAATCTTAATTGTAATGTTGAATTATTACCACCTGACGCAGATGCTACATTAACATTAAACAGTGATTATAGTATTGCCGGTGCAGAAGGAACTGAGCAATTTACTACTTTTGTAGCTGATGTATCAGAAGATATAGCTGTATCTTTAGGTGTTGAAAGTGATAGTGTTATTGTAACAGAAGTAACAGAAGGTTCGTTAATAGTTGAATTTACATTAAAACCGTCTAAAATTGATAGTAATTTTAATCCATCTCAAGCAGTTATAGGATTAAAACAAACATTAGAAGATCCTAGTTCATCTATTTTAACAAATAGTAAGTTTTTATCACAGGCTGTTATAGTTGTTCCACCAGAAGTTGTAGCTCAAGCTTTAGATCCAACTAAAATATTTATTACATTAGATAATGATAAAGAAAAAGTGGTTGATATTGCTAAATATTTTAAAGGTGAATTTATAACTTACGAATTATTAACTAATCCACATGATAATGTAAATCTTAATACTACATTACAACAAATAACTATACTAGGTGCGTTTAGAGATACTTCTTATGATATTAAAATTAATGCTACAAAAGGTGATACATTAAAACTATTAATATTTAATATAACTGAACCTGAACCATTACCACCAACTGGGAAAGATGCTAAAAAAATAGTATTAAGTAATAATAAAAAACAAATAAATCTACGTGATAAGTTTAAAGGTAGTTATTTAGAGATATTTGAAATAGAACAAAATCCATATAATAATGTTACATTAATTGATAACTCTAATATGATATATGAAATTGAAGGTTCATTTAGAGATACTAGTTATTCAATTATATTTAAAGTTACACAAAATGCTGGTGATTTATTATCCGCATATTGGACATTAAATGTTAAAGAACTACCTTTAATACCTAAAAAATTATTACCAAATATTGATAATTTAATAATTACTACAGGACAAATAATAAGTTATAATTTAGATTTTGTATTTATAGGGGTTGGATTAGTATATGGATTTATAACAAATCCGTATAGTGATAATATTTATATTACTAATAATATATTATATATTACTGAAAATCAACGTGGTATAACATATGATATTGAAATTTTTGGTAAAAACTTATCACAAACTTTAATTTGGAAAATAACATTAACTGAAGATTTACCACCTGCACCTATTGTTATTGGTGTTGAAGAAAGTAATTTTATAACTTCTGATATTCTTAGTTATGATTTAACAACATTATTTACAGGTTTAAATATTACATATGATATTGAATATTATTATAACATTGGTGGTTCTACATATCCACCAATTGATAATTTTTTTATTCAAAATAAACCATGGGCTAGATATCATTCTAAAAATTGGAATAAACATTTAAATCGTATTGTTGATACAAGTGGATATAACAGACCTTCTGTAGAAGTATTATCTGGAAACATTAATTCTTATGCTACTTATATTTCAGGTGATAAAAATGCATCTTTAAAAATACCAATGCCTAATACGGATAATTGGACTGTATGTTTTGCTGTTAAATATAATGGTGCTAATAAAGGAACGATCATCAGTGGTGATAATACAATACTAGGTAATTGGAATGGATTTCGGGGATTTGTTCAATTAGGTGGAGAAATTCTTACTAAAATTGAAAATATTGGTAGTTCTGATGATTGGGTTATATTATGTGTTAAAACTAATGGAACTGCGCCAAATAATATCAAATTAAATGGTGTTAGTATTGGAACTGAAATTTGCGAAATACCTTTAGATTGTTTATATGTCAATCGTGATCTTAATAGTGATTGGATTTTTAGTGATTTTGTAATTTGGGATTATGAACTTGATATTTCACAATCTACAATTATATCTGATATATTTATACAACATATTGCTGGAACTACAAATGCCTTAAATAATGATTTACAACCTGTAGATATGCATAGTTTATATAACAATTATAATTTCGATAATAATATTGTTACTATTAGTGGTAATAATCGTGGAACTGCGTATGATATTTATGTTGTTGCTATTAATGCTAAGAATAATGCTAAATGGAAATTAGAAATTACAGAAGGATCTGGAACTCGTAGTGAAAATATATCACTTACAACTGGACTATATGAATACAATATTAAACATTTATTTTCATCTAATGTTTATGATACTAAATTATCGGTTAATAATGAAAATTTTTATAGTATAACAGATGATATATTAACATTTTATCCAAATTACCGTAATATAGAATATGGATTGATTATTAATTCCGCAAATGAACAATATATTTTTAATATTAAAGAAGAAACTGGAGTAGCACCTAGAAGTTTTAGTGATAATAATTTCCATTTAATTGACAATAGAGTTATTGAATATATTGATGTTATTGGTGCTAATGCTATAGTTGATAATACAGTTGTAATTGAATCAACAACTGTTTTATACTTTCCTGAAAATATGATATCTAGTTTATTATTAATTGATAACAATAAGTATTATTACATAAATAATATTGTATTAAATGGTATTTATCAAATTAAATGTGATCTTAATGATATTAAGATCTTAGATAATACTTTAAATGTTAAATATTCTAGTTTAAGTAATGGTATTGCGATTGATACTACAGTTGTTAATAATTTATTAACAGATGTATTTAATGTTACTGATGCTAGTAGTAATCCTAAGTTTGTATTAAAATATACTCCATATGAAAAGGTTACTATATTAAATAATTTTGTTAATTTTGTTTCTACTGTAGATGTTAATCCTGAATTTGATTCTGGTTCAGCTAGTGTTATTAGTGGTTCTACATATAGTTATTCAAGTGATAATAATTTTACTGCTAATTTTACAGAACAATTTGATAATTGTGAGTTATTATTAATTGATAATAATAAATATTATTATAATTCTAATGTTTCATTAGATGGTAATAAACAATTTACATTAAGTGCAAATAATGTAGAACTCGTAGGTTCTACATTTAATAGTGGAACTGATGGTGAAGTAATAGATCTTACTAATGTTAATGCTCTTATTACTAATGTATTTGGATCTGATCAGATTATTAGTAGTGGATCTAGTAATGTTAGTATTCCTTTAACACAAGAACCTGTTGTAAATCCTGTTATTGATCTTACTAATGTAGTTGCTTGGTATAAGTTTAATGATTCTACTAATATTGGTTTAGATAGTAGTGGTAATTCATATAATATTACGGTTACAAATGAAGTAGCATCTTCATTTACTGAATTAGGTTTTGATAATAATCCTACTGTAATGCAATTTGATACTGGTACATATGCAGAATATGTAAGTTCTTCTAGTACTAATAATTTGATTAAACATCAAAATAATAAACCTTATTGTAGTATATCTTTCTGGGCTAAGAATCTAAGTGCAACTACTACCCATCAAGTTTTATGGATAAGTCAAATTAATGGAACTGATTTCAAAATGTATATTAGTCCTAATAGTAATAAATTACAATTGATATATTATACTGGTAATTGGAGTAATTCTAAATATACTGAAAGTGCTGAAATACCTACATTATTTAGTGCTAATTGGAAACATTTTGTTATTATTTCTAATGGAAGTAATGGAATTATAAAAATTAGAGATGAAACTGAAAACAGTTATACTCAATATCTTAACCTTGATATATCGGGATTAGGTAATATGGGTGTTGGTAATGAAACATTTACATTGTCATTCGGTGTAGATGATGTTGCTTCTGGTAGTGTTATAGATGATTTCCGTATTTATGATAAAGTATTATCTGATACTGAAATTAATGGTATATATGGTGAAAAGTCTTTAGTAGTATTAACATCACAAACAGATTATAAAGTATTAACATTTAATGGAACTTCAAGTGTTAATTTTCCTATGGATACTAAGTGTGATATTTTATTAGTTGGTGATAATAAATATACTTTAGAATCTGGTGTAACATTAAATGGTGATTATACATTTGAATTAGGATCTACTAGTAAAATAATTAAAAATAGTGTAGATATATATACATCGGGAACTACTGATTTAAATACTGTTACTGAATTATTACCTATTTCTACTTTTGGATCTTGGAATACACATAATCAAACTGCTATAAATGCGGGTGGTAGATTACCAACAAGAGCTGAAATAATAGCATTATTAAATGGCGATACAACAAATAATCATTTAATTAATCCAAATGTAGATCCAAATACTAAAGATGTATGGATACCTGTTTCAGATTATGTAGGTGCAATTGTTGAAATTGGTGATTATCAACATACTCCATCATTTTATAAAATGTCTACACCTAATGGTGGTGAAACATATTCCGAAGGAACTATTGGTGCTTATGGTCCAAATTATACTATTGATACTGTATTAAATGAAGATGTTCAATGGGCACCCAAAACTAATATTTATTATACTAAAGTTGTTATAAGTTCTGATATATCTGGAACTGCTACAGACTATGATTCATCCGGTATTGTTCTTAAATATTATATGGTTTCAGGTGTTTCTACAGAAACACCTGGAACTATTGATACTACTAATTTAGTTGCTTGGTATAAGTTTGATGATGCTGCTAATATTGGTTTAGATAGTAGTGGTAATAGTAATGATGGAACTAATGCAGGATCTTCTATTAATACAAGTGAATATAAACGTGGAACTGGTAGTTTAGCATTGACTAATACTAGTTATCAATTACCATCAATACAATTTGCATCTGAAACTACTATTTCATTTTGGTTTCAATGGGATTTAACACAAACTACCGAAGATTATAACAAACTAATAGATTTTAAAACAGATACAACTGGAAGATTTATGTTGTATAGAGAACTTAACAACAATTATCTTAGATTTTTTGTATCAGATGAAAATAATGTTAGTAGCAATATTGAATTAAATACTGTTAATTTTAGTGATAATATATGGTATTTAATTATAATAACAATAAATGTTGTTTCTGGTGAAATTAGTATTAATATTAATAATAATAATATTCATACTGGTAATTATTTAAATAAAGTTTCAAATAATTTTGTATATACAAATAATTACATTGGTTCCAAGTTTGATAATACAGCTGGATATTTCTATGGCAATATAGACGATTTCCGTATATACGATAAAGCTTTAACTGCTCAAGAAATATCAGATATTTATAATGATACTGAACCATTGGTTGGTGGATCTAGTTCATCTACAACAGTAAGTTCTGTTAATACTGCTAATACTGCTAAAAATAATTTAGTAATATGGTATAATTTTGAAAATAATCTTGATGATAGTAGTGGTAATAATCATAATGCTACAAATCCGGGTAATGGAATTAGTTTTAATACAGATTCAAAAGTTAATAATTATTCATTACAACAAAGTGGTTATAATAATGCTGATAAAAATTATGTTCAAATACCAAATACTTTTGATCTATATAATTCTTGGAATGGTAATGGTATTTCAATATCAATGTGGTTTAAAATAGATCCGGTTACTGATGCATCAAAAAGTTGGGGAAATACCTTAATACAGTTTTCAGAATTTGAAACAGATGTATGGCCAATGAATAGAATTGTGCTTGCACAAAATGGAATAGAGAATAAATGTTGGTTAGGTATCCACGATCCATTATTAGGTGATGCTGTTAGATATAACTGGAAAAATGTATTAGAGGGTAAAATTGATTCACAATGGCATCATATAGTATTATCTGTTTCTTCTACAGGTGTATGGACTTTAAATTGCGATACAATTGATCAAGGTGAAATTTTTACTAATTTGATACCAAATGTAAGATATATTAAAAATACTATTGGAACCAGTTTGTTTGGAACTGATCGTGGAACAACTGGTTTAGTAGATGATTTCCGTATTTACAATAAAGTTTTAACAAGTGCAGAAATAACTGCTATCTATAATAATGATGTTATACAAAGTGCAGTATCTACAACAGATTACACACCAATCCAAAGAGTATTCTTAAAATACACTACAATTGTTAAAACAATAGAACCATCTATTGTTGATATTGTATATTTACATCCTGTAAATACTACACCAATTTTAATAACAAATGATGAATATTATATTGAGATAAAATCAACAAATATTATTTATTTACCTAAAACTTATGCGAATGCTGAGATATTAATTATTGGTTCTACAAAATATGTTAAATATGAAAATGTATCGTTGAATGAGTTCGCTACTATAACTATTGACAATGATCAAACAACTATATCTGTAAATAATAATAATTATGATCTAACAAGTGGAACTACAATAGATACAGCTTTAACAACTGAATTAAATACTTATAATATTACGGAACATAATAACATAACTAAAGTTTTAATAAAATATACAACAAATGCTACAACTAAAGTAACTAATGTAGTATTTAAAGATCAAGAATATCTTAATGTATTAGATTATGCTACATCATTACAAATAACTAATAATAATATAACATATAATGAAAATGATTTGAAAATAAGTTCTAATGTTGTTAACGATTTTGATAATTACTTTACAGAAACTATACAAGCTACTAATGAATACGGAACATCTTCGTTAGATTATAATTTTATTAAATTGGGTTATGATGGAGTTATTGTTCCTAATTTAGAAAATGTATCTAAGGATATTTATATATTAAATACTATAGCTAATATTGATTTACGTGAAATAGCAATAGGTAAGAAATATGAATTAATATTTAATCCATATTATTTTGAAAATAATATTGAATTAATTGATACTACTTTAACTTTAACTACAAATATGCGTGGTATTTACGATTTATTAATATCTATAGATAATAAATTATACGTATTAAGAATTCACGAATTTATAAATGAAGTAGAAAACTCATTTTATATATAAAATGCGTTTAATTCTCTTTATTTTTAAAAAAAAATAATATATTCTAAATATAAAATGACAGAAACTTATCTTTACTCGATTAACCGAGTTATTAATATTAATAATGGCGATGCAAATAAAGCAACTGTATTTTCAACAGATGCCGATGCTATATATAAAAATTTACTTGATACTTCAATTGATGCGCAATGTCGTATTGTTGGTGGAACCTGGACAGATAATTTATCTGTAAATAATATAGTATGTCATCCTAGCACACAAGTAAGTGATTATTTACCTACGGCAAATACACTAAATACTTTAAATGTAGCTGAAACAGGTAATATTGTTAATATTAACGGAAAAAATGTTAGTATTGCTTCAGTAGAAACAGATTCTACAACTACAATTAACGGTAAAACACTTACTATAGGTGAAGACACAACATCATCAACATTTAATGGTAATTCCACAGTAATAACAACTGCAGGTGTTGATAGCACAACTACAATTAATGGTAAAAGTGTTAATGTAGGAGAAGATGCGACAAGTGATACTGTTATGAATATTTATGGTAAATCTGTTAATGTTGGTGAAACAAGTAGTGTAACTAAAATACACGGAAATGATACTACAATTGCTAATACAGGTAGTAGTACAACTACTATTAATGGTTTAATTCTCAATACTGGTCAAAATACTACAGAAACAACTATTAATGGAAATAAAAGTGTAATAACAACAAGTAACCGACAAGCAAGTGAAACTATTATTAATGGTAGATCTGTTGCTATAGGTGAAATTGCAAAACCTGATTCAATTATGAATATTTATGGTAACACTGTTAATATAGGTGAAACAACAACTACTACTATATTAAGTGGTGATACTACAACAATTACTACAGCAGGTTCTACTAGCACTACTACTATTAATGGAAAAACTCTTTTAATAGGCGAAAATGTAGAGTCTAGCGAAACAACAATTGTAGGTAAAGATATCAATATTGGAACAACCGATACTATATTTGAAGGAAAAGGATCTACATACACTGTAAATACTGAAGCAGATGGTGCTTATTTAAAATTACAAAAGAATGTAGAAGGTTCTTTAGCTCAAATTGATATAGGTTCTCTTACAAACACCAAAGATATTAATTTAAAAGCACAAAATATTGATATTAATGCTACTGATAATTTAAGTTTAGCTACAAATTCTTTTGAATTTAATAAAGATAGTCAAAAAGCTTATTTTGAAATTAATGATGCTGATAGTAGAATTACTATTGGACGTTCGCAATTAGATAATACATATATTCACGGTTCTAATGTGTATATAGGAGAACCTGGTTGCACTACAACAATTTACGGTAATGTAATATCATATTCAGAAGGTTCTAATGTAGTTACTAATACTGTAACCGAAGAAACTTCAGCATTCCATATTCATAATACCGGAACAAAAACAGCTTTAACAGTTGTTCAAGATAATTCAGTATCGGGTGGTGGTTATAATTTAGTAGAGTTTTATACACAAGAAAATCAAGACAGAACACCATTTCGTATAGATGATGTTGGTCGTGTTGGTTTAGGTGTTGAAACCTCTGTAGATTTAAAAGCGTGGTTACATATTAATCGTAATGATCCTGATATTAGTTCTACTTTACCAGATGATCTTTTATTGATAGAAGATACTGATAATGATGCTACACCTTTTATTGTAAAGAAAGAAGGTGATGTAGGTATAGGAACTGATGTTCCAAGATATAAATTAGATGTATGGTCTGGAACATCTACATTAAATGGACAACAAAATAATGCGGGTAATATTAATGCTAAAGGTATTGCTCTTCGCGATGTTGTTTATATCAAACAAAATCATACTAATCGTATTATGTATGCTTTAGGTAATAAAGTATATAGTCACCCTGCGGGTGATTTTGTTCATTGCTGTGTAACTGGATTTACATTTACTTGGAATAAAAATGATATAGCTTATGCTAATTCTGATAATTCAGGTGTAGATCCATTTTTAACACCAGACGACGGAACTTTTGTTTTTAGAATGACCTGTAAATTACACGTTGCAGGTAGTAATGGACAAATCGCTTATCGTAGATTTGAAATTTTTGTTAATCCTCAAGATAATGGAAATAGTAATCCAGCAATTGTTACAGTTGCTGATATATTTGATTCAGTCCATGATCAATATGATTTCCCAGTTGAACCTACAGTTATTAGAAAAGGACCAACTGAATGCCAATTAGAAATAAAATGGAAAGTTCGTGATAATTCAGCAACTCCCCCTACAAACTCTCGTGCATATTTAGATGTTGAGTTTTTTGGACACGAAAATATTGGAGATATTAAAGCAGTTCCATTAAATGCTTATGATATTGCTAATAATGGAACTTTAACACTGGTATAAATATATTATTTTGAACAGTCTTTTACACTACCACTAATACAAGCATAACAGTCGCAACCAAAATCTTCAATTGCATTTGCCTTTATTATAGTTTCATCAATATCTTCTGTTTTACATTGTTTAATAATATTGAATTTTTCTTTTATCATTTTAAGAATATCTTCTTCATTGTAATTATCAATATCAAAAGCAATATTAATAGTAGTCTTATAATCAAAAATGGTTTCAATGCTAGTCATTATGTTTTAATTATTTTTTTTAATCATTTTTATATAAAAAATGATTTTAATATTACATTAATTAATAATGGATTCTTTAACAACATTTAATGATAATGGTTTAACGACAAGTGATTGCCATACCACAAATATTTATATGATGTTGGTAATTAGTAATTTAGTATTTTTGTTGATGATATACTTTGCTTGTATTAAAACTAAATCTAAGACAGAACTAGAAGTTAAGATTGATAAAATTGATAAAAATATTGTAAATCTTATAAAAACATTTCGTGAATTAAAGAAAATTGATTAAAAATGATATTAATATATTATATATATTAATTATATAATGAAAAAAGGATTAAAAAGAGATACAACTGATAAATTTTATACTAAAACTAATATTGTTATTGGATGTTTAGATAACATAAGTAAATATATTTCAATAAAAGACGATGATATTATAATTGAACCTTCCGCAGGTAATGGAGCATTTTTATTAGAATTAAAAAAACAATATCCAAATAATAAAATATTAGCATTTGATATTAAACCAGATATTGAAGAAATTAAAGTTTTAGATTTTTTAAAATTTGATTATGAACCTATTAAAGATAACACTATACATATAATAGGAAATCCTCCATTTGGTCGTCAGTCTTCTACGTGTAAAAAGTTTATCAAATATTGTTGTTCTTTTGCTACAACAATTTCGTTTATTTTACCAAAAAGTTTTAAAAAAGACAGTTGTAAAAAGATATTTTTACTTGATTTTCATTTAAAGTTATCAATTGATTTAGATGACGATGCTTTTACATTAGATGATAAAGATCATAATGTTCCATCCATTTTTCAAATATGGAAGAAAGAATCTACAGAACGTTTAGTAGTAAAAGATGAAATATCTAAATATATTTCTTTTGTTAAAAAAGAAGATAAACCAGATTTATCAATAAGACGTGTTGGAGTAAATACTACAAAATGTGATAAAGAAATTGATGATAAAAGTGTTCAAAGTCATTATTTTGTTAAAGTTAAAGAGGATATAGATATAGATAGTTTTTTGGAAAAGTTCAATAAATTGAATTTTAATGATAAAGATAATACAGTTGGTCCTAAATCTATATCTAAACCTGAATTAATTAAGACAGTTAATACTATTCAATTTTGAAATATTCTTTAATAATACTCTCTAAATCTGAAAGATATAACAATATGTTATTTTCAAAACCTTTTGAAAATATTTTATAAGTTTTATTTTTACTTTTTATTAATTTTGGATATTCCGCTATTAAACAAATAGTTTTATTATCATCATTTGATTTATTATTTAATATATACTTTGATGCTCTATTTGTTTGATGACCACCACCAATTAAAGATATTTGATTCATACCAATTATTGCTTTATTAAGTTTCGTATTTAGAATGTAAAAGTCTGGTATTTCGTCTGTTGCTAAATTAATACATTTCTTTTCGAATTGAATATCATAATCTGCATCTAAAAATGTGAATGATAATATTTTATTTTTTATAATATTATTAAACTCATTGCCTCTTACTGCACCTTTTGTTCCTGGTGGAATTAAAAATTCTAAACAAAAATCTTTATTATTACTTATATTATTAATTTGTTCTTCAGTAATATTAGTTTCTTTAAGATATTTTTTTAGATTATTAATTTTATTTTTTACGGATGGACATTCGATATATTTATCATATAATGTCTTATCATCAAGACTTTTCCATATTTCTATATTTTTATTATATTTATTTCTAATTTGAAGATTTAATTCATCAATATTATTTTGTTGTTCTGTCATTTTAATTTTTATTTAAAATGAGTATCATTTTTTAATATTTATTTTTATTTAATAATAATAATACTATGTTTAAACAGTCTTCTTTAGATAATATATATTCATCAACCTATTATACAGATGTTAAACGAGATGAATTAATACGTGGAACTAAAATGTATAATAAAGCGCAAAATCCTATGGAAACTGGAATAGTTCCTAGACCCGCATTTGCTTCAATGTTTTCAGAAATTGAAGATAATAATGATAATTTAAGTGGTATGAAAATGGAAAAATCAGATTATATTCATAACAATATGGTTCCTTTTTTAAAAGGTAATGTAACACAAAATGTTGATGTTGAAAGAATGTCAAATTATACAGATCGTATGAGTGGTAATGATTCATTATATATGAAAAAAACAGAAGTCCCTTGTTTATTTAAGCCAAGTATTAATGATCAAGTTTGTTCTAGAGGAATGCGAAACAATGATGAGTTTTTAAAATCACGTGTAGTTGATCCTTTATCCAGAAATAATGAGTTTCCTATACAACAAATTAGAGTTGGTCCTGGTTTAAATCGTGGTTTTTCTTCTGCAGGTATTGGTGGTTTTCAACAAACAGATGCTTTAAGATATGCTGCCCCACCTGATTTACAAGCAAATAAACCTAAAACAGATCAAACAAGTAAAACCTTTCAAATACCATTTCAAGGACCTAAAACTAATAGTGTTACTAAAAGATCTATGACCGAAAATGTTGTTAAAAATCTACCAGAAAGAACATTTGAACAAAATAAAGAAAACTTCTTTGTTACTACTGGTGCTTATACTAAACCAACCGAAAGAAGTAATCAAAATATTAAACAAACAAACGCACCTTTAGGACATATTGAATATACTGGTGTTGCTAAAGATACGGTTAATTTACAAAATACAAATGATGATTATGGTAAAGCTAATGTGGTTGTATATGATAATGAACGTAATAATTATGAAACTAAAACAGTTGTAACTAATTTAACTAGTTTAGTTAATGCAGTTGTAAGTCCTTTAGTAGATACAATGAAGAATAGTATTAAAGAATATTTGATAGATGCGCCTAGACAAGAAGGTATGATGAATCCTCAAATGCCTCAAGCAGTTACTGTGCACGATCCTAATGACATTACTAGAACTACTATTAAAGAAACAACTATACACGATGCCGAAAAATTAAATCTTAAAGGTGAAGACGGCACATATACTGCTATCCAAGATGATGTTAAAACTACAACTAAAGAAACAACTATACACGATGCCGAAAAACTAAATCTTAAAGGTGAAGATGGAACATATACGGCTATTCAAGATGATGTTAAAACTACTACTAAAGAAACAACTATACACGATTCCGAAAAACTAAATCTTAAAGGTGAAGATGGAACATATAGTGCTATTCAAGATGATGCTAAAACAACTACAAAAGAAACATTAATACACGATGCTCAACAATTAAATGTAAAAGCAGGTGAAGGAACTTATACAGAGATGCAAGATAAAGCAAGAACTACTACAAATGAAACCGTAGCTATTAAAGATGTTTATCGTAATATAGGTGGTGTTGTTTATAAAACAGTAGCATATAGCACTGATTTAGTTGCTAAAACAACAACAAAAGAAACTACTATACATAAATCTGAAGGATTCTTAGGTGGTATATTGGAAGGTTTATTTGGTGGTTATTTATCAAGCAAACCTTTTGCTAAAGATACAAATAAACAATCAACACATAATGAATATATTGGTGCTAGTAATACTAATGTTAAAGAACAAATATCGCATTTAGCTACCGATAATGCTGAAATAGACGGAACACGTGAAAAGATCTTAATAGATGCTGGACATATACCAAATGGTGGTCAAAGTAGTTTAAGTAAAATTAACAATGGAAGTATTAATATGAAATCAAATAAAAGTATTGTTGAAAGTTTAGCACCACGTAAAATGCATAACGTTGAAAAAGTATATCAAGCAACACCTAATAGCAATGTTAATGGTATTACTAAAGAAAGTTCACAACTTAATTCTTATGAAAATAGATTAGATAAAGACACCTTAAGTGCTTTAAAAAATAATCCATTTAATATACAGGTTAATCCTATATAAATAGTTTTTATACTTCTTTTTTTATTTATTCTAATAATAATATGACATCTTCCGAAAAAATTAGTTTCACTTATAATCAATCTATTGACCTTGTTACAAAAGAATTAGAAAATACTAAAATAGGTCAAGATGCTGGAACTAATATTACAGGAGAACGAAACATTATATTAGGTAAAGATACTGCATTTAATTGTGCTGATATTAATGATAGTATTATTATAGGTTATCGATATGGTTTTAATTTAACTGAAAGTTCTTCTAATTTAGTGTATATAGTTAATAATGGTATTGGTGGTGATGAAAGATTGGTTTCTGATAATAATTCTATAACAATAGGATCTTTAATAGGTAATAAGTTAATTTACAATAATAATAATAATATCATAGGTTTTAATTGTATTAATAATATTGAATCTAATATAAGTAATAATGTTATTCACGGATCTTATATTGGTAATGAATTAATTTCGAGTGTTAATAATACTATTGTAGGTAATTATAATTTAAATGAAGCTATTAATGCTATTAATACTATATATATTGGTGGTTATAATACTAGTTATGATCTTTATCAATCTAATTTAATTGTTATTGGTAATAATAATTCAATTAAAGAAAATCCTATAGTTATTGGTAATTCAAATATCATTAATACTATTAGTAGTATCAGTATAGGTAATAAATTAGAATCTTACAACGTTTTAAAAGCAGTAAATTATTTAAATACATTTGATCCTATATTTAATAAAAATATTATTGATAGTCTTAAATTAAATGATTTAATTGTTAAAGGTAATTATATATACCAATCTCCACATAATCCTACCGAATTATCTTTAAATAATAATTTAAATTATAAACAAATTGATATTAGGCTTGATACATTTAGTAATATTAAACTTGAGAATGATATGACATATATGTATGATGTTAAATATACTTTAGATTTAGATGAACGTAATATTTATAGATTCATTGAACCTACTATTATTTATACTACATTTGATAATAATTCTATTAATTTTCAATTTAATAATATGAATGACAATTTTCAAATTTATATTATAAAATTACCAACATATTCTTACGTTCCCAAAAGATTGTATGATCATAATGAAACTATTGTTCTTGAGCAATATTTAGAATATGCTAATGTTACTGAAGATAATTTTACTGTTAGTATAGTTATTAACATTGAAGGTGTATCTTATTTATCTAGAAAATCTTATGATATTATTGTTAATTTTAACAATAGGTCCAATGATTTTAATATTACAGAAATATATGGTAATTATATTTCTTTGGATTGGTTTGAAGATACATTGCATATTGATAAAAGAGGATCTGAATTAATTATAGATGATACTGTGTTTTATATGGAAAATGTTTCAATAACTAATAGCAATGCTAGTTGGAATGATGAAACTTATAATTTTAAGAATACAATTAATCATATAATAGTTAATGGTGTTAATATTAAAATTAATGATAATAATATAACCGTAAATAATATTACAGATGTATATGATATAAATATAAATACAGAATGGTATATGTTTTCTAGTAATTTATTTTATATTGGCGAAAATAATATTGGTAATTTTATATATATTGAAATACCACCAAAATATGGTATAATTAATACTAATTTAATTGAGATTAAGGATGATACTTTTATAAGTATGGTATATATGATAACTCAAGATCGTGATGATGAAATGACTATTCGTATATTAAACAATGATAAAACAAAACTAAGTGATCTTTTTGTAATAAAGTTAAAAAATTATATTGTAAATAGAATTGAAAAATTGAGTAGATCGTTGATAGATGATTTATATTATGTTGAAAATAATATAATTTTAAATCCTAATATATCTGGGGTTTTATTAGAATATATTAATAATTGTAATATTAATTATATAGATTTATTAATTAATTATGATACACAAATAGATACAAATATAAATGAAAATATAATTACAATTGATATATATCCATTTAATAGAGTTAATATATATGAAGAATTAATTAAATATGGATTTAGAAATATTGAAGAATCTAATATATTTATATTAAACGAAAATATTGAAAATGGTTATATAGATGGTAAAGATTATATAAATTCAACAAATATTAATGATAATATTAAAATATTAATTGGTCTTAATAGATATAATTATGATATTGTTAATGAATATAAAATTGTATTTAATGTTATAAATAATTATGTGTTTGAATACACTACACAATATATTTATGATGATTTAGATCTTTTAAAAACATTTAAAGTTGCTAATCATCCTGATAATAAAATATTTATTTATGATCGTATTGAAGCAATTAAATTAGATAATAAATATATTGATTCTAATTTTAACAATTTTAAAGTATTGTTTGGTGATAAAATAGAAAATATTAATTTAGAATATTATCCTATTATCAATGATTTTGAAGTTTTACAAGATTCTTATTGGTTTAAACAAATATTTAGTATTACGGAAATTAATGAAGAACATAGTATAGAATATATATTTGAAAATGGTATAAGTGATTTTACCGTAGGTTTAAATGTATTTATAACATTATATGAACAATTTAATATTGAAAAGTTTAAAAAATATAAGTTTGCTATAATTTTAAATGATACCGAGTATGTATATGATGAAACAAGTGAATTAAATTATAATAGTAATAATGTAATAACTTTAGATAATACAGTTGATATATTATATAATTTAAAAATAGTTTATAAATTATCTGAAAATATTTATAGTGAAGGTGAAAATATAACTAATTACTTTTTGAAAATTAATTTTAGTGATTTAAGTGTTGGATATAAAATAGATAGCGGAACTAATATATTATACGGTAGTGATCTTAAATGTTATGGTTATGAAAATATTGGGTTAGGATCTTTATACAATTTATATGGTAATAATTCTATTGTAATTGGTAATAAAATTGGTAAAGAGTTTATAAATAATAGTATTATATTTGGTAATAATAGTTTTACTAATGTTATACCACGTAATCTAATATCAATTGGTAATAATAATTACAATGATATTGAAGATAGTTTATTATTTGATGAAGTATGTTCTAAGAATCCTATTATAATAGGACACAATTTAGATTTTAATAGTAATAACATTATTAATATTAATAATATTATTATTGAAACGGATGATAATATTATAATTGGTAATAGTGATAAAAGACTTATCATATCTAATGTTAATATTTATTATAAGGATATTAAAAATAGACCTAAAATATTAAGTAATTATAATGATCTTGATGGATTACCTAATTTAGATTTATATGTTACACATCAGGTATTAGATAATTGCAATTATGTTAATGATCTTAAATTGTATGATGTTTTAGGTGGTTGTAATTATGTTAGTGATGTTACGTTATATAGTGTTTTAGGAAATTGTAATTATGTTAGTGATTTTCAATTATACGGTATTTTAGAAGAATGTAATTATGTTAGTGATGTTGGATTATACGGTCTATTAGAAGAATGTAATTATGTAGATAATATACAATTATATGGTATTTTAGAAGAATGTAATTATGTAGATGATATACAATTATACGGTATTTTAGAAGAATGTAATTATGCGATTGATACTGAGTTATATAGTGTTTTAGATAATTGTAATTATGTTAGTGATTTTAGGTTATATGATATTTTAGATAATTGTAATTATGTTAGTTATTTTGAATTATATAGTATTATAGATAATTGTAATTTTATAGATTATGGTGATTTTAATAAACTTTTTATTGATTGTAATATTCTTGTTGCTGAAGATATTAAACAATGTATTAAGGAGAGTGATATTCAAAATATGATATCTATTTATAATATTACAACTGGTAATAATTATGTTAATTACGATAATTTTTATGAAATCCTACATAGTTGTAATATTGATAAATTATCTACTAAAATATCATTATCACTTGATTTGAATTTAAATGATATTGAACAATTTAAAATTGATGTTATTAAAGATCTTTCTAATGCTTCAGGATTACCTGAAGCTAATTTTAAAATTATTAATATGTCAGGAAGTATTATTTTAGAAATTGAGATTTTACCTGATTTGACTGGTAATTATCCTACACCATCAATAGTATCTTTAGAATTAGAAAAACAAATGTTATATGATAGTTCTTTATTAAGAACTGGAAATGTAACAAAATATATTAAAGATTTTCAACTAGTATTTTTACCACAAACTGATAGATTAGTATTAAATTTAGTTGATAATTTAGTATCGCATAGTAGTCTTACAATGTGTAATTATGTAGATAGTACGGGGTTATATGATATTTTAGAAAATTGTAATTATATATCTAAAGACGAAATAAAAAATATTGAGTTTGAAAATAGTAATTTAGTATCTTATAGTATTTTAGAAAGTTGTAATTATGTTGATGAACCGGAGTTATATACAGTTTTAGAAAGTTGTAATTATGTTGATGAACCGCAGTTGTATGGTGTTTTAGAAAGTTGTAATTATGTTGATGAACCGCAGTTATATGGTGTTTTAAAAAGTTGTAATTATGTTGATGAACCGGAATTATATACAGTATTAGAAAATTGTAATTATGTAGATTATACTGGGTTGTATGGTGTTTTAGATGATCGCAATTATGTTGATGAACCGGAATTATATACAGTATTAGAAAGTTGTAATTATGTAGATTATACTGGGTTGTATGGTGTATTAGAAAGTTGTAATTATGTTGATGAACCGGAATTATATACAGTTTTAGAAAGTTGTAATTATGTAGATTATACTGGGTTGTATGGTGTATTAGATGATCGCAATTATGTAGATGAACCGCAGTTATATACAGTATTAGAAAATTGTAATTATTTGGATGAACCACAGTTATATACTGTTTTAGAAAACTGTAATTATTTGGATGAACCACAGTTATATATTGTTTTAGAAAACTGCAATTATTTGGATGAACCGCAGTTATATACAGTATTAGAAAGTTGCAATTATTTGGATGAACCGCAGTTATATATTGTTTTAGAAAACTGTAATTATTTGGATGAACCGCAGTTATATATTGTTTTAGAAAGTTGTAATTATTTGGATGAACCGCAGTTATATATTGTTTTAGAAAGTTGTAATTATGTAGATCACACTGGTTTATATACTGTTTTAGAAAATTGTAATTATGTAGATCACACTAGTTTATATACAGTATTGGAAAGTTGTAATTATGTAGATCACACTGGCTTATATACAGTATTAGAAAGTTGTAATTATGTAGATGAAACACAGTTATATACAGTATTAGAAAGTTGTAATTATGTAGATGAAACACAGTTATATACAGTATTAGAAAGTTGTAATTATGT
>ERZ651776.760-NODE-760-length-43140-cov-7.116248_pt1 | contig 43140 bp, 56 predicted proteins | sample MGYA00514761_ERZ651776 | MGnify/ENA metagenome assembly ERZ651776
TGACCTTGTTCATGTTGTAATAAGCCATCATTAAATTCAGACATTCTAATCCAAGATAAAAGTGGGTTAAATTCTACACTTAGTTGTATATTCTCAACAGAGAAAACAACTTGATCATCCAATTGTTCAGAGTTTACAACCCAAGTAAATCCATATTTTATAACACTGTGAGAATCTTCAAAAATACCCGGATTAGGTTCAGCCATAAAATTAGACACATTTAGTTGAATATCATTAGACCAATGAATTACCTCTTTTTCAATCATATTACAAACTAATCACATATACAATAAATTATTTGATTTGAAAAATTAACAAATTATGCCTGAATTAAAAAAGGATAATTTTTTCAACCCATTTTGAGCAAATAACACGACACATTTTATTTTATGAATTTGTTGAAATCAAAGTCAATAGATTCAAGAGGACAGGATTTGTGCTGGTTAAATCATAATGTAACTCCCAAAGAGTCGATGATAGTGAGTTAACTTGCCTGTTTTCATGATTCTAAACTATTAATTTCAGAGGATTATCAATATTGTATGAGTATAAAATTTATTAAATTTTATGTGTGTATGGGGATTTCATTAGTCGCATCTGCAGTTGGATTCATCGTCTTATTTAGTTAATAATACAAAAATTGCTACAAAGGATGAGATTTAAACAAATAATCAGATTGTTCCTTATCAGTGTACAAAAACTTATTTTCATTTATCAATTCAAGAATGTTTTGAAATGCAGGACATTTTACATCAATTGAAAATAATTCTTCACATTTGGGACATTGAATTATGGTATGAATGCCCCAATCACATTCAACTTCAGGAATTATTTCAAAAATAACAATATTGTTACAACTACATTTTAGATAATTTTCAAATTTTTTTTCATTCAACATTAATTTTTAAAACAAATATTATTTATGGGTATAATTTAATTTAAAAATAGAAAATGACAGAATGTCCAACTTGTAAGTTATCAATGGAGTCACATTCAACTTCAGAATTAATGGAATGTTGTATGAAACAAGTAGATGAAAATTTAGATGAAAATCCAAAAGGAATGTGTCCAAACTGCAAACATGAAATAAAGAAACACGAAGATAAGGAATTAGCAGAATGTACATTAGAATTTTTAAAATCAGGCCTTAACAAGTAAAGATAAGATTAAACAGCAGAAGGTAGATGAGCAAATATTGAATCAACAAACTAAAAAAATTATTAGTGAATTTTCACCAATGTGGACGAATAAACAAGTATGGGAATTTGAACAAATTAATGAAGATTTAACATTTGATATGATTTATGTTGAACCTGGTAAGTATGACGAAAATTTATGGAAATCAAAGTCATCCCATTTGGATTCAGATGTCAGAGATGTTACAGTTAGAACATTTGACAATCTACTAGACGGAGATGAATTATGGGTATCAAGTAAAGGAACTAAATCATTAGACAAAAAACACACCCCATACTTAATGGCCGTAATTGCAGATACTATGATTGAGGAAGAGGTTTGTCTCAATCTCAAAATGGATAAAAATTGTCTAGTTATATCGATAGATAGGGATGCAGATGTTATTGACTGTAAAGAATTCTTTGAAGAATTCTATCACTTGGCCACAGGTTTCAATTATGATACAGATACAGGTATTCCAGATGATGAAACTGAAGCAGAAATGTATCTAACCAGATTACAAGATGAATTTGATGAAAAAATGAAAAATATACTAGGTGACAAATATCTTCCAGGAAACAATGATCCAGATACAATTAATGCAGAAGAATGAGTAAAAATAGAGATTAATTATGGATGAAGAAAATTTACCGGTTCAATGTCATCCAATAATAAAATCTAAAAAAAAATCAAAGGAGAAAGAAATTGAAACAGTGTAAAATATGTGGCAGTCCTTTAGGAAAAGAACCTACAACAGAGGAATTGGAAAAACATTGGAAAAAACATCATAGCTGGCATTGGGAATCTAATAAGGAGAAAACGCCCGAAGAAGCATTATTAAAAAATAAAAAATAAAAATACTAATTACTTAAAGATGAAATTATTTGAATAAAAAATAAGTGATTTGTACCTAGTGCTAAAAGGTAATTCATCACAATTTAGACATTTATGTTTACAAACTAGAACAAATTATACGATTATCTTTTATATTCCTAAAATTGAATTTTATTAAAATGGTTTCAAAAAACATTATTGCAATATTAGCAATTGCAGCATTAGTTGGAACATTAGGATTATCACCAGCATTTGCAGATTGGGATAAAACAAAATATCCAAGTATTGAAGGAACCATTCCAGTTGAAAACAATAAAGATTATTCAAATCTAGCTCAAATTACATTGGTAGATGCAATGACCATTGCTGAAAATAATGTAGAAGATAGTAAAAGTATGTATGCAAAACTTTCACCAATTAACGGATATCTAGTTTACAAAGTAGTTATGACAAATGATAATCATGAATATAGTAAAGTTCTAGTCGATGCAGGTACTGGAGATGTGCTTTATGTTACAGATGCAAAATCTTTTGATTCAAACAAAAAGAAAAAGCATAGTGAAAACACAAAAGATAGCAAGCACGACAAAAGAATGAAAGATTATTACAAAGATATGACTCCAGAGCAAATTGCAGAAAAGAAAAAGCAATTTAAAGAAATGGGGGAAGCATGGAAATCATTATCAATTCCAGACAAAGCTGCAATGATTGTTCACTTTATGCAAATGAAATTACAATGGGATACAATGTCTGAAGAACAAAAGGATGAACAAAAGGCAGAGATGAAAGAGAAATGGAAAGGATTACTAACATTATCACCTGAAGAAAAGAAACAAAAATTAGAAGAATTTGCTCAAACTGTAAAATAATAAAATATTTTTAATTACTAATTATTTTTAGCAGCATCCAAGTATTTTTGAACTTCCTCAACATCCTTGTCACCTCTACCAGATAGAGTTACAACTATAGATTCTGAAGGTTTACATTTTTTGGCAACCTTCATAGCTTCAGAAATAGCATGAGAAGATTCCAGTGCAGGAATTATTCCTTCAGTTCTTGTAAGCGTCAAAAATGCATCTAAGACTTCTTTATCCGTGGATGAATGATATTTTACTCGTTTAGTGTCTTTATAGTATGCATGTTCAGGTCCAACTCCAGGATAATCTAATCCTGCAGAAATACTATGTGTTTCAGTAATTTGACCCTCACTATCTTGAAGTAAATAGGTCATCATTCCATGAAGTACACCTTTACTTCCTGCAGATAATGTAGCTGAATGTAATTTTGATTTTAATCCCATTCCTGCAGCTTCAACTCCAATTATTTCAGCACTAGTATCCACTAGAGGGTAAAATGTACCAATTGCATTAGAACCTCCACCAACACAAGCAATTACCACGTCAGGATCTTTATTGTTAATTTTTTTCATTTGTGATTTAATTTCAGTACCAATTACACTTTGAAAATCTCTAACCATTACAGGATAAGGATGAGGACCAACTGCAGAACCTAACAAGTAGTAAGTAGATTCAACATTAGTAATCCAATCTCTAATGGCTTCATTAATTGCATCTTTTAGTGTCTTAGAACCAGATTTTACTGGATGAACTTGTGAACCTAACATGTTCATACGATAAACATTTTGTTTTTGTCTGATTGTATCTTTGTATCCCATATACACTTCAGCTTTTAATCCCAATGCAGCACATGCCATTGCTGTTGCAACTCCATGTTGTCCTGCACCAGTTTCTGCAATGATTCTTTTCTTATTCATTTTTTTTGCCAATAGTGCTTGACCTAAAGTATTGTTAATTTTATGAGCGCCACCATGTAATAGATCCTCTCTTTTGAGATAAATTTTAGCGCCACCTATTTTTTCAGATAAATTTTTTGCATAGTATAATGGAGTAGGTCTTCCAGCATACACCTTAAGATAATAATCTAATTCTTGTTTGAATTTTTTATCATTTTTGAATTTTAAATAATTCTCCTCTAATTCTTCAATTGCGGGTACGAGTGTTTCTGGAATATATTGCCCACCAAATTCTCCAAATTTACCATTTTTTGGATATTTCATATTGAGTTCACCAATTTCTTTACTTGCTCTACAATATTATCGCTTTTCATTATACTTGAACCTATCAAAAAAGCATCAGCACCACACTTTTTTAAATATTGAATATCTTCGGGAGTACTAATACCACTTTCAGACAAAATTATCCTAGATTTATCATACCCAGATAAAACAGACTCTGTTGTTTTAAGATCAATTTCAAGAGTATCCAAATTCCTATTATTAATTCCAATAATATCAGCATCAGTCTTTAATGCATTTTGAAATTCTTCCTTAGTGTGAACCTCTAGTAAAACATTCAATCCTTGTTTATGTCCATAACCTATGAATTCATCAATATCAGTAAGAAAATTTTGATCAAATAGAGATTGAATTACCAACATATAGTCAGCACCAATTTTTTTTGCAGTATCAATCTGTATTTTATCAATCATAATATCTTTCATCAATAATGGAACATCAACAGATTGTCTTACTTGAATAAAATAATCTGGAGAACCATTAAACAAATGAGGTTGAGTTAAAACAGATAATGCCTTTGAACCGCCTTCAATCATTTGTTTTGCGATACTACTAGGATCACCAATAGTTCTAATTTTGCCTAAAGAGGGTGATGAAAATTTTACTTCAGTAAGTAATGTTGCATGAGGATTAGAAGTAATAATTTGTTTAAAATCATATGTAGATTTTTTTAAATTTACATCAACATCATAAACACCATCATCAATTGCAATTTGAGAATTATTTACTAATTTTTTTAAGATATTTTCAGCCATCAATAATCTCCTTTAATTTTTCAATATCCCCAGTATTAGCCACAAATTTCTCCAATAAATTCATCGCCTTACCATCAGTAATAGTAGTCATGGCAAGTTCAACCCCATCTTCAAAACTATTTACAACATTTCCAACCAATAGTCCTCCAGCTGCATTTAATGCAGTAGTTTCAATCATAGATTGATTAGCAGTATTATTTAGAACACCTACAAATGATTCAATTGCATCCTGTTTGGTTTCAATTTGAATATCATTAAGTTTTGATTTATGTAAACCAAGGAATTCAGGATCAATAGAATTAACAGATACCACATTATTTTTTAAAACACATACACTATTTGTTGAACTAGTTGAAAATTCATCCATTCCATCATTAGACCTAACAGCCATTATATTTTCTACCCCTTTTCTTTTAAGAATTTGAGGTAAACGAGTGAGAAATTCAGTTGAAAAAACACCGACTAGTTGATTTTTTACATTAGCAGGATTTGATAAAGGTCCAAGTAAATTAAATGCAGTTCGAATTCCCAATTGCTTTCTAGCTACAGAAACATTTTTCATTGCAGGATGAAATTTTTGTGCAAACATGAAACAGATTCGATGATTCTCTAAAATATCTGCAATAACTGATGGTTCAGCATTTAGATCATATCCAAAATATTCAAAAATATCTGCACTTCCAGAAATTCCAGAACTGGATCTATTTCCATGTTTAGCAACAACACCTCCAGCTGCTGCAACTACAAATGATGCAGTAGTAGAAATATTGAAAGTTTGTAATTTGTCCCCACCGGTACCGCACATATCAATAACAGTACCTTGATTTTTAGGCGTAATTTTGAGAGATAGTTCTTGCATTTTATCTAGCATCCCAAGTAATTCATCATCAGTTTCTCCTTTCTTAGATAAATTAGACAAAATTTGCATATTTTGATCATCGTTAGTTTTTCCAGATAACACTTCAGACATGATTTCATTCATTTGATCATAAGTAAGATCAATTTTTTGTTCTAATTTGGAAATATATTCAGAAATCATTTTTCTTTAACCTGTCTGATAAAATTACCAAGAATTTTTTTCCCATCTTCAGTCATAATGGATTCAGGATGAAATTGCACACCTTGAATTAAAAATTCTTTATGTTTTATTGCCATAATTTCACCATCGTCATTTGCAGTAGCTATAACTTCCAAAACATCAGGAATTATTGTTTTATCTCCAACTAAACTATGATAACGTGTAGCACGAAAAGGATTTTTTACATCTTTGAATAATTCTGAATCAGTATGTTGAACTGGACTAGTTTTTCCATGTCTTACACATCCTGCATTAGTTACTTTACCACCAAATGCATCAATAATACCTTGATGACCTAAACAAACTCCCAAAATAGGAGTTGTGGGACCAATATCTTTAATCACATCACTACAAATTCCAAAATATTTTTTATCCTCAGGTGTTCCAGGACCTGGAGAAATTATTATTCCATCATAATTATTTTCTTTAATTTGTGAAATTGTAATTTTGTCATTTCTAAACACATCACATTCAACTCCCAGCTCTCCAAGATATTGAGCAATATTGTAGACAAAGGAATCATAATTGTCTATAATTAAAAATTTCAATCTGATGCCTCCTTTAATGCTTGAAGCATTGCACCTGCTTTGTGTTCAGTTTCCTTAAATTCATTTTCTGCAACTGAATCAGAAACAATACCAGCGCCTGATTGCACAAATCCTTTGTTATTTTCTATGAAGATACTTCTAATTGCAATTGCAAAATCACAACATCCATTATATGAGAAATATCCGACTGCTCCAGCGTATGGGCCTCGCTCTTCAGTCTCCAACTCATCAATTATTTGCATTGCTCTAACTTTGGGTGCACCTGAAACAGTTCCAGCAGGAAATACTGCCTGAAAGGCATCAAACATGTCATTTTTGGAGTCCAAATTACCAACTACATGACTAACAATATGTTGAACATGACTAAATCGCTTAATTTGCATCAGAGATTCAGGGTGAACTGTACCATACTTGCAAACTCTGCCAATATCGTTGCGTCCTAAATCAACAAGCATAGTATGTTCTGCTAATTCCTTTTCATCATGAATTAATTCATCAGATAATGCCTTGTTCTTTTCTTCATTATCAGTTATTTTTCTAGTTCCAGCAATTGGAAAAGTTTCAACTTTATCATCAGTAATTCTAACTAACATTTCAGGAGATGCTCCAATTATTGTTTTTGAGTCTTGTTTCAGATGATACATGTATGGGGATGGATTTAATTTTCTTAATGTCTTGTATAATGTTAGATTGTCACCACTAGTATCAAATGCAAATTTACGAGATAAAACTACTTGAAAAATATCACCATCATGAATATACTGCTTTGCTTTATTTACAATACTTGAGAATTTTTCTTTATCCATGTTAGGAGTTACTTCACTAGAATGAAATTTATCAAATGAATCATCACTTACAATTAATTGATCATATCGATTTACATCATGGTAAAAGTAGAATAATTTTTTTTCAACGTTGTCATATAACAAACCATCATCATAAATTCCAAATTCCATAATTGGTTGAGTTAAATTATTTTCCTCAGAAATATTTTCAACTAATCTAATTGAATCATAATTTACAACACCAACAGCTCCACCAAGATACCTATATTTTTGATCATTTGATTTTCCTAGTAATTTTTTTAATTCGACAAAAGGATCATTAGTTTTAATTGTAGTAGTTTCATTATTTTCAATAATTTCAACTTTATCAGAATATCCTTTAAAAATAATTTTAGGATCAAAACCCATTACAGATGTTTCAGCTAAAACTTCAGGTCCAGATAAGGATTCAAAGAGAAACGAGTGAGAATAATTTCGAGATATTTTATTGTAAATTTGAAATTGATTTTCAGATAAATCTAGAGGTATTATTTTTGCTTGTGCATTTCCAAAGGTGTCCACCCATAAACAAAATTTTCACTGTTTAATATTTAAAGATAATCTGGTGAAATTGTGCTCAGGATAAAGATATTTGATCTAATTTTTATAATTACGGTATAGTACGGTACCTTTATAGGATAGTTGATCGCAGTATAATCATGATGAAAATGCAAAGCAGAACAATTATGCAAGATTCAAAAATGCATAATGAGATTCAGTCTTCTGTTTCAATAATGGAATGTTATGTTTGTGGAAAAGGACTATCAGATGGCCATAGTATTTCAGCTAAAACTTTATCAAATGGAATTGTTCTATTTTGTGATGTTCATTATTCAATGCAATAGATTAATTTTATTTCAGACATTAAATTTTTAAAAATCCAGGCTCTGTAATTTTATTATTTAAAATTCTTTGTAAAACTATTCGTTCATTTGAACCTCTAAATTTCATCAATATTTCATTTGATTCATCTAAAAATTCTTTTATTTGATTAAGACATTGTTTTAATTCTTTTTTTAATTCTGAATTATCAGAGTTGTTAATTGTAAATAAAATAGATGAAGAGATTCCAAGCATACTTGTTATACTTTTTAAAAATAAATCATAATCTTTTACAGCAAATTTATTAAATTTATGTGCATTAAGGTCTTTAGAAATATCAATAAAGATTTTTTTACTATCTAATTTTTTTAATGTTTTTGTTATCATAGATTCATTTGTAAAAATAAGATCATTGATAAATCCAACATGATCTGATGTATCATCAAATTTCAATTGAGTATAGGTTATTTCACTTTTGTAACCTTGTTTTTTTAAATAACCTAATTCTTCCATTTTATCTAAAACAGCAGAAAACTTACTTCTAGGGTATCTTTTTCTTTTATCATCTACACAATTTTCCCACATGTCTGTCAGATATGCAGTTTCTCCATTCATAGAATTCAAAATAGATGAAATAGAAATATCCTTCATAATTTGTTCTCAGAATAGCCCTATTTACGGGTTAATTAGATAATTTTTAACCTCTGTGAACATCCAATAGGTTCTAAAAATTAATTAAACAATTCAATATCAATTTGAAAGTATGGATTCTCCTAAAGAAATTAATTCAGTATTTTGGGACAGTAAGAAAAAATCTTGGGAATACAAAATTGTTCAAGTAGATGAATATCATGGTTGGACTGAATGTCAATATTGTAACAAACCAATGTCACACAATATCAAAAGTGAAGGTGAATTCAAAGTTGTTTATGTAAAATGTGGTTGTACTCGTAACGATTAACGATTATTCTATACCTATAATTCAATTTGATAGATGTACCAATTTAATATTAATATTTAAAAATATTTTAAAATTTATGAAAAAAATTGTATTTTCAATGGTTTTTATGATTTTAATAATAATTTTAACAGAACAAAATGTATCAGGTGAAGAAATTGAAGGTGAAGAAGAAAGAAAAATAGCAGCAGAAAAAGCATCAGACGCACTTAAGAGAAATAATACGAGATCAGAACCAGAAATTACAATTGAACCTGAAAAAATAGAAGAAAAAGAAGTAAAGAAAAAACTTGGAAAATTAAAGAAACTTTTGCCAACAGAAGAAGAATTAGATGAGATCACTCTAGGGACAGTTTGGAGATATTTAGATAAACAATCACAAAAAAATGAAGAAGAAAATATCGAAGTAATTCAAGGTGTAGTAAGAGATATTGGAAGAGTGTATGATCCTGTTGTGAATAAATTCAAAGTAGCAACTATTCAAATTGAAATAATTAAATTTGAAGATTTTAATAATTTAAAAGATTATTGGTTTAATGAAAAAAATTCAAGTTTAGCGAATTTATATGATAATGCATATCTTGTTGGAAAACCAAATGAGCATACAGAATGCCTATTCAATTATTCAAATAATGGTGCAATAACAATTTGTAAAACTGATGAATTTGTGATACAGAGTATTATTTTTGATAAATATCAAGAACACTATATGTATTCAAAACCACAAACAGGTTTTAAAAAATTAGAATTAAATCAAGATGAGATGACAACAAGAATTGTAGAAAAGATATTAGAAAAAATACAAAAAAATATGGAAATAACTAGTAATGGAAATCTATACAAAATATTGGAGTCAAATAGGGAAATTAAAGAAAGAGAATACAATAAAGAACTTGATGAACAAAATAAATTTTTAGTAGAAAAAAATAAAGAACTTGGAATTGAAAAAGGCAAGAAATATGGAATTCAAAATTTTTCTTGTTTAAAAGATGAGTTTGGTTTAATTATGATTTCAGGTCAATATAACAATAATCAAATTAAAAAAGACAAAGTAGTTATGGAAATTTTATTTTTAGATTATGATAATGAAGTAATTTTTAAAAATAAAGCAAATCTTTTAGAAATAAACAAATTTGAAACTAAAAGGTTCTTAGGTAATTTAAAAATTGATGAAAATTTTTCAACATGTACAATTCAAATAAAAAATTAAGAAATTAATTTTCTAAAAGTTTCTAGCGAATCAATGAATTCCTTTTGTGTTGAACTATGTTTTACAAATTCAACTTGTCCACATAATTGAAGCCATTTTTGAATTTGAGGGTAGTTTGACACATCAGATTTTCTTAGATTATACATCATTTCACTCTGGGTTAAATCTAAATTAATTCCCAATTTATTAGAGTAATAATATCTGATTGCCTGACTGAATTTTTCAAAGGCATATTTAGGCATACTATCATCAAACAAATTCTTAGAGGATTGAATCATTTCTAGTGTATTTTCAACATAATTAACTGATGGTGTTACAGTAGCAATGGATAATTGTCGTTTAGTAATAGATTTTCTATATGACAAATATCCAAAAATTATTAGTCCCAATATAATTGGAATTAAAATTATTAAATTATAGTCATAATTTTTAGGTAGTTCAAAAGAAGTTTGTGGTTTTTCTATAGAATCAATTACATGCTGTGTATTTTCAAATTTAGTATTAACAAATTGAAAATCATCAAATAGATTTGAAGAAATAGGATTTTTTAAATCAGGAGATTGATTTACAGAAATATCCAATTGACGGGATGTAATTGATTCATAGACATCAGAAGTTTCTTTAGTCAATTGTCTTATCATATCTTCTTTCATAGCTTGTGAATCAGGAGCAACATAATTTGGAAGTAATTCTCTTAAATCAATACTTTCTTTACCCTCATTTGCCATTTGTGAAGCTTTAAGTCTAACATCATCATATTTTGTGGGAGAAAATGCATCATTAGGTATTGATTCTAAATAATTTAAATCATAACCACGCTCAACTAAAAAATTTTCTAAATTTGAATCAACATAGTAATCACGGGATATACCAGATGAAAGATATTTTTGTTTTTTAACTGGATCAAGCAAAGCTTCTGCTAGTTCAACATAACCATCAGAATACCTATCCAGATATTTTATCATATGAAAAAAATTATCTTTATTGATTTGTCTTTGTTCATTTAGCATTTGGTTAAGAATTTGACCTTCTTCAGAATCTATAGTAATTAACCGAGTTCCAACAGTGAATCCACTTCCAGTTATGAGATCCGCAAATTCTTTGGTTTCAGTAGAGGTTCCTAGTGATTTTTTTTGAATTTTTTCATTAATTGTATTTACATCAATACCAGGAGTGTAATCAATAAAGTCTTCAGTAGTAGGATTCACGATAGTTTTAGGTTGACCTTCAATAGTCCAATCAATTTCTACATCCACAGGTTCTGCAAAAATAGGACTAATAGAAACAATCGACATAAAAAATAATATTAAAAACCAATATGATGTCAATCTCTATTTTTTCAAAACCAACAATAGTAAAATAAAAGTTGGTACAATCTTCGAATATACCAATACTATTAATTCGAATATTTAAAAAAAGCAATAATTAGGAGAGATTGGTATGAATGAAACTTTTTCAATATCAGATGAAAATATTCAAAAACTAACAAAAACCTCAACAGAATATTCAAAAATCATATCAAATGTTATAGAAGAAATTAAAAAAAATATCGTAGGTCAGGATGAAGTAATTAGAAAAATTATAATTTCAATAATTGCTGATGGTCATGTATTATTAGAAAGTGTACCAGGATTAGCTAAAACACTAATGATAAAAACAATGGCAGATATTTTTAGTGTTAATAATGTAAGAATTCAATTTACACCAGATTTACTTCCAGCAGACATTCTAGGAACAAAAATTTATAAAAATAATTCAGAAACATTTGAAATTCAAAAGGGACCAATTTTTCATAATTTTGTACTAGCAGATGAAATAAATCGTGCACCACCAAAAGTTCAGTCAGCATTACTAGAATCAATGCAAGAAAAACAAGTTAGTATTCATGGAGAAACTTTTCAATTAGAAAAACCATTCTTAGTTCTTGCAACACAAAATCCAATTGAAAATGAAGGAACTTACAAACTACCTGAAGCTCAAATAGATAGATTTGCATTAAAAATATTAATTGACTATCCAACAAAAGAGCAAGAAATAGAAATAATTGAAAAAAATACTTCAAATTTACAAATTAAAATTAATCCAATTGTAGAATTAAAACAAATACTAGAAATACAAAAATTTAACGAAAAAATTTATGCAGATACAATAATTTTAAAATATGTTGCAAATTTAATTGACGCAACAAGAAATCCAAAAAAATATGAATTAGATTTAGAAAATATAATTGAGTACGGGGCATCACCAAGAGCATCTATTTGGTTGATAAAAGCAGCAAAAGCAAATGCCATGATTAATGGTAGAGGTTATGTAATTCCTGATGACATCAAACAAGTTGCTCATGAAGTTTTGCGCCATAGACTAATTCTAACGTTTGAGGCCGAAGCAGAAGAAGTAAATTCAGACAAAGTCATTGACATAATTCTTGAAAAAATTCCTTCACCATAGAAATGAGTGAAATTTCAGAATTACTAAAACAGATTAAAAATCTACACATTCAAACAAAGGATCTAGTAGAATCAATAGAATCTGGCACCTACAATTCAAAATTCAGGGGAGGGGGAATTGAATTTTCAGAAGTTAGAGAGTATATGCCAGGAGATGATGTGAAAAGAATTGATTGGAACGTATCAGCTAGGCACAACAACCTATTTGTCAAAGAGTTTGTAGAAGAAAATGAACTTAATGTTTATTTAATTTTAGATTTGTCTGCAAGTAATAATTTTGGAGTTATGAAGACAAAACTGGAATTAAGTTTTGAAGTTGCAGTGTCATTGATGGCATTAGCATTAAAAAATAATGATAAAATTGGATTAGGCATATTTACAGATAGTTTAGAAAAATTTATTCCATCTAAAAAAGGAAAAAAGCAAGTCATACGAATTCTTAAGCAACTAATTGAACATGAACCGAAAAGTAAAGAAACAGACATAATGAAATCATTATCAACATTAAAAAATAAACTAAAAAGAAAAAGTGTAATATACATTATTTCAGATTTTATTTCAGATTCATATGAGAAACCATTAAAATTTTTAAAATTGCATCACAAAGTAATTTTAATTAATATTTCAGATATGCGAGAAAGGGAAATACCAGAAATTGGCTATGCATATCTTGAAGATGCAGAAACTGGAGAGCAAGTACTAGTAAATACATCAAATAAAAAATTTCAAACGCAATATACTGAATATATGGATCAAAAAATAAAAACAAATCAAAAAAATATGAATCGTATCGGAATAGATATGATCAATGTAAGTAATAAAGAATCATTTGACATTACAATTAATAGATATTTTAGAAATAAATGGAAGATGCGAAACTGATGGAATTTGGATTCATCAATGCGTTACTTCTTTTTTTATTTATTCCGCTATTAATTTTCATTTATCATAGATATAATTCAAGTAAAAAAGAATCAGTTTTAAAATTTAGTTCATTAAAGATAATTAAAAAAACAGATGCAACAAAAAATACAATTAGAAAACATATACCATTTGTACTAGTAGTAATTGTTCTTTCATTGATTATTATTGCACTAGCAAATCCTCAAATAGTTTCCATAGGAGTAGAAAAAGGTATCAATTTAGCCATAGTTTTGGATGGTTCTGAGAGTATGGCTGCAACTGATTACACACCAACGCGTCTAGAGGCAGCAAAGAGTGGAGTAACCACACTAGTTACACAGATTAGTGAAAAAAATAACATTGGCGTGGTACTATTTGAAACAGGTGCAGGTACAATATCATATCTAACACCAGTAAAAGAAAAAACATTGAATTCAATTTCATCCATTAAGCAAGGTAATGGAGCAACTGCAATTGGAGATGGCTTATCATTAGGAATTGATATGGTTTCATCAATCTTAGATAAAAAACGAGTAATTGTTTTACTTAGTGATGGAATACAAAATTCAGGATTAGTTTTACCAGAACAAGCAATACAATATGCAATTAACAATAATGTACAAATTCATACAATTGGAATTGGTTCAGAAAACCCAGTTTATCTTAGAGATGATATTTACGGTGAACCACAATATGCAGAGTTAGATGAAATTACATTAAAAAATATTTCAGAGAGTACAGGTGGAAATTATTTTAAATCCTTAGATGAGCAAACACTTAACGAAATATTATCAAACATAAGTTCAAACATGGAGTATGAAAAAGAATTATCTACAATTAGTAATTGGTTTATTGGTTCAGCGATCGTGATTCTTTTACTAGATATTTACATAATTTACGGTAGGTATAGAATTGCTGCGTGATAAATCAAATATCTAATTCAAATAAATAATGCGATCTTTTTAATGTGAAAAAAATAAACCAGTAAGTAATTTTTTTTAAATTTAATTTTTATCAAAAAGATAATTCTATACATATTATCGAGTCAGAGACATCTTACGGTGTTAGCTGGAAGAGCCCAAAGCTCACATAAACTAGTTAATACATTCACGGAGTCTCCAAGGCGATGGAGACTGACTTTTTTTTCATAAAAAAAGAAAACATAGGCATGATAATAATAAATTAATCAACTTTCAATTATCAAAATATGCCTTTAGATAAAATTGAAAATATTGAAGAATATGTCAAAACTCATGAATCATTAGTTTTACACATCAAAAATAATCCAGTTGGGTGTATCATAGAAGAAAATAATGAAAACAAATCAAAGTACTCACTAGTAGAAAAAAAATCAGAGGTAAAAGCAAGCATCAGAGGTTTTCTAAACAAACACGAAGATGCAGGATTGTTAATGGGGTTTAAATTTAAAATTCAAATTAATAATGAAATATTAGAATACACATCATATCCAAATGAAGAATTCATAGAGGCCATCATATTAAATGAGATAATTTTTGTAATAGACAATAAAATGAAACAAATGTTTTCTTGTAAAATATCAACAGATCAATTTGTTAAAACTAAATCAGAATTAAATAAATTTCAAAAAATTTTAAATAAATAAAACTACACTACAATCAAATTTTTGATATAATTTAACCCGTATTGGTAAGTTTTACATTCCTCTTTTATGCTCATGGTAAAAGAATTAGGCGTGAGCCGAGAATATACAACAGAAGCAGAATGGCTAGAAGATATTTGGTTCTAAGAAAACCAAACTTTTCTAATTTTTAAAAAAATAGAATAACCTAGGCATTAAAACAGATAGAAAGTATTCTGATGAAGTGGGATTGTAGTTTGAATCCTATACGAGAGAAATGATTATCAAGAGTAATTTTCATTGTAAAATATGACATGGTTAAAATCCATTGTAAAGAGTCTCAAGTCTTACAAAGAAAAGCAATCTGCAAGAAAAGATTACATGACTGATGGGGATTAGATCATCATTATATTGTAGTCAAACCATAAAGATCAATGCAAATTACTAAGTGTTGTAACAGTAATCCAAAGTATTTGATTGAATATCTATCTGGAAAAAGTATTGCAAGTTTCTTAGTATGTCAATCTTGTAGTGAAGAAGAAAAACTTCAACAATTTATCATAAAAAAGTATGAACTCTAGGCATGATTATATTTTAAAACTAACCAAAGTTGACTAAATTTTAGATAAAATTTTCTTTTTCTTTTCTTGGAATTCCTTTGCAGTAATTATTTTTGCATCTTTTAATTTTGACAAATTTTCTAGTAATTCTAAATTTTCTTTTTTAGACATTTTTAAATTTTTACCAGCATTAACAGTTTTTTGAATTTTAGATTTAGCAGTAGTTTTTATTTTTGAACTAATTTTATGACGCTTGTCAGATATTTTTTCACTGATGCGGTATCCCTTTCTTTTTGCTTGATTAATAATTTCTTGGGATTTTTTTTGTGATAAATCATCAACGGAGGTATGTTTTTTGGCCATTTTGCTAATTTCCTGAGTCTTTTTTCGAGCTAAGCGTGTTTGAAGTTTTAAATCTTTAAGAATCTCATTTTTACTTTTTTGCTCAAATCTTCTAGTGTACTCCTGAATAATTAGTACAGGAAATGGAGAGTATTCAACATCAGAATAATATTTTATTATTACATCATCAGATAATTTTTTCAAATATTCTTTAAAGGATTTTTCAGATTTGAGAGCCATATGCTGAATTAAATTCATCATGATAAAAAGATTATACAAAAAATAATCAGGTGTGTTTTATGTTAATTTTATTCATTCCAAATAGGTTGAGTCTTTAACCATTTTATTAAATCAGTATACAGACTACTTTTTTGCATGTTTAAAACACCAATTTCAAGATTAGTAGAAGATTTTACAGTTTTTGAATAATTTTCACATATAGCAAAGACTACTTTGTCTAAAAACATCTCATTATTCATTTCTTTTTTAGCTAATTCTTCAGATTCAGTCATTGCAAAACTTGCAAACAAGACACCATCAACCCAGTATGCATTTGCAGCCTCTAATGAGGACATCATACCGATAAGATCATCAAGACTAAGCTTGATCATATCACGAACATAGATCTTATCATAGGGTTTGTGAACAAATTCTGTCATGAAAATTCCTATTTTTTGCAATTAATGAATATTTGGAAATCTTATAATGGTTCTTTTACCAAGTATGGTAAAATATGAAAAGATCTTTTCTTACATTAATTCTATTTTCAATTCTATTTGCCGTTGGAATTGCACTAAGTAATGTAATTACACCAAGCCCATAAAATTAACAAAAACAATTACGTGTTATTTTAGTGTCCGAAGATTCAAATGAGTGATATGAAAAAAATGAGTAGAAATGACTAAAAAATTACCTAGTGGACATAATCTTGGTGGTAGCACCAAACAGAAAAGACGTAAACAGCATAAACAAGAATCAGATTAGAACTTTAGGCACAAATCTTATTCAACATTTATCATTTTTGACAAAATACATAATGCCATTTTTTTTAGATAAACTACATGTCAAAAGAAGAAGATAATTCATCAGAGGAGAAATTATTTGTTACAGAGTTTCCAAAGGGGGAGTTTGGCATTGTAGATTACTTACAAGGCCGCGTACATTTTGCATTAATGGATCAGATGAAACTAATGCACAAATCAGGGATGAAACAAGAACAAATCAAAGAAGCAATAATGAAAACAGTTTCTGAAATTGTAAGTAATTTTGAGCCTAAAAAAGAATCAGAAAGTTCTTGATTCCAGTTTACCTGATTCCATCATCAAAATTTTATGACATTTACAATAACAGTTTGTATGAGGCATATCGTTGTCATTTCGGTATTTGCATTCTTTTGTATGCTCAACCATCAATTAGTTAACACCATCACCTAAGAATAATAAAATCCATAAAATAAAGTTACGAGTCACAAATTTGAAGGGTTTTGGAAGGGAGTAATTTCAGAAGGATTATTCTTCTGAAATCAACCAAGATGCACCGATTGCATCTTCCCAATTGTCGGAGTTATTGTTATCATTCATAGATAGAGTAAATCAAATTTGCATTTAAAAGAGATGAACGATTGATCAGTAGGAATACTATGAACGATTTGATAGTGATTCTTTAAATTAAATTTTGAATATTTGTGTTAATTGGCCATAAGTGATGATGGATTTTATTTTTTTGAATCTTCATCAGATTTTTTTTCAATATGAGCAGTTCTTTCAAAATAATATTCTTGTCTTTTCAAATCTTTTTCAGAAATTATTCTACATTTCCTCATAGGAACAAGTCGAGATATTTGTTCATAGGTAGTCATATCCCTAACATCTGCAGCATATGCAATCTGTAGAAGCGGAGGTTTTTCTTCAATCATTGGTTTTGCTTGCTCATAGCCCCCACTCTGAATCATACCAGTTCTAAAAAGTCCAATATGTTGAGAACTTTTAGAGATTTGAGGATCCTCATAACAACAAATTGAAAACTCACCATTATCCTTTTCAACAATAGTCAATCTAGTGAATTTGTCACTCCATTCTTCAATTTCTTGGGCTATTGTGGTTGCTTCTTTTTTATCTTCAAACACAGTAGATACTACCAATCTATCTTTTTCATAAGCCCATGATATTCCATAAAAATTATCATGCCAATCAATTTCAAACGACATAAAACAGATTAAAAAATGTCAAATTAATGCGTTACACTTGAAAATATTATGTGTATGATAAAGAAGTGAATAAGCCCAGAGCAAAATCCCGGTTGGTTTCCTTTAGAGCATTGCACTCAGGGGGTTAAGGTGGACTTATTCCTAATGACTACTATAGAACATTATCATAATTAAGTATAATTTTTTTAATGTAATTATTACAGATCATAATAGAATTATTGCAGATCATAATAGAATTATTGCATCTTTTCATCTGAAATCCACATATTGAAAATAATTACAAAACAGAATATTCTTTTTTAGATTCGACTAGATCTAACAATAAATTTTTTGGGAATGGATTAAACAAAGATTGTTCTAAAATAATTTTTAAGTCATAACGCAATGCCCAAGAATACAGTAGAGGAGAGATTTGTGAATGTGATATTAAATCATTTTCAAATTCATCAATTAATGAATAATAATAAGATGTTTCAGATTCAGATAATTTAGATTTTACATAATTGAAAATATAATTAAAAGTATCAATCATAGGAGTTTTTTTTACAGGAGAAGATAGAATTTCATAGGTAATTTTTTTAAATATTTTAGAAATAATTTCAAAATCATCTTCAGTCCTAAAGATTAATCCAAGTTCAGCAGTTAATTTTTCATCATGACATAAAAATAAAAGCATGTTTTTTGAATAAAATTCAAATAATTTTTCAATAGATTGTTTTTCCAATGATTCTCTCAAATTTGCTAAAACAAAGATCCTAGTAAGAAAATGTTCTCGAATTGAGATATTATCTAATCTTTTTTCATCCTCTTTTACCATATTTGGAAATTCTGCAGCTACGGCTTCAGAAAACATTCCTGAAGTTTTTTGATATCCCGAATTACCTAGTTTGTGATATAATCTAACATTGTCAATTCCACATGTAGGGGAATCACGTTTGAAAATGAATCCATCAAGGACATCAACAGATGTAACAAATTTTTGAGTAAAATTATGCATTTCTTCAGTTAGATTTTTTTCAGTAGAAGGCTGATAGAGATTCTTTTTTCCACCTATGTTGACTAGTCGAACTGGTTTTCTTGGGGTACCTAACCCAATTCCAACTTCAGGGCAAACAGGGACAAAATCAACATAATTTTTCATATTTCTGACAAAATTATTATTTATTCTACCTCCATCATATCTACACATATCAAATTCAAGACATTTGCTAATGCCCATAATTGGTCGTGAGAAATCAGACATGTCTAGATTTCAAGAACATTGAATATAACTAGAAATAAATAATTTAGATAGTGCTAAAAAAGGTCATTTTAAACAGATAGAACAGAAATTAATATTCAGAATATAATTTTAATTGAATGAAATTCAAGATTTTTTGAATGATTGGAGTCATAATTTCACAATGTGAAAAATGTCATAATGTGTGTACATGTAATTTAATTAAAAATTTGAAGTTATGTAACCAATGTAAAAAGCAATATTGGAATTATTAATAATTTTTAATGCCTATTTTTTAATAAATCAGATTTTTTTCTAGATTTACTATTTCGAGGATGAGTTCTCAACATATAGCCACAACAAGGACACCAAAGTCCATCCCATTTGATGAATATTTCACATGTCTGACATCGTTTTTGATTATTTGAATACCTACCCTTTCCATTATTTTGTGCCTTATGAGAAAAGCAAATTTCCTTACAAGCCATCACATACATCACACATACCACGAACATGATTTTTTAGATCTACTATATTTTCACAACAATTACAAATCGCAGTAATACTCAAACGACATGTTGTACACAAATCAAGTTCCCGTATCTCGCAACCACAAATTCTACATAGTTTGTTATTCATTTTAGCGAAAAAATAAAAAAAGCCTATTTGTTAGATAGGACAGATAAGATAGGCATTGCATCCCATTCATACATGGAATAATTTAAAATTCCAGAACAAATTTTATCATATTTTTTGAAAAAATCATCTGCTTCCATTTTTGTAGCCTCAAAAACAGCCATACCTGTCACATCATCATTAAATGGACCAGACCACATAATCTTACCTGCACTTTGCCAATCATCAGTTAGACTTTGGATTTGAGGAGCAATTCTTTCAATGTCTGAGAGATTTACTTCATCTTTAAACACTGTAATAATGACCCAGGGTTTTGTTTCAATTTGACTCATGTTACTTATTCAAAAGTATCCTTTTTAAAATTAGGTATGAATCTACGACGTTATAATATTTTTTTAAAACAAAATTTTAAAGTAAAATAACTTAATTTACAAAAGCATTAATTTGATTTTCAATTAAATCATCAGAACTATCACCAGGGGTAAATAGAATAGTGTCAATATGAAATAATTTTGCAGCATCTAAATTTTCTTGTTTGTCATCAACAAATAATATTTTTTTTGAATCTATTTGCTCACACACATACTGGTAAATTTCAGGATTAGGTTTGGACATCCTTAAGGAGTTTGAATAAAAATGATAATCAAAATCTTTGAATTGATTTTTATCAATACACATTGAAGTTTCAGGCGTAAGATTGGACAATATTCCAATAGTATGACCATCATTCTTTAGAGATTTTGCAAAATTCAACAAATCATAATTAATACTAGACATTTTTGAAAAAGTTTTACTAATTATTTTCTTATCAATAATATTATTTTTTTCAAGAACTAAATCCCAAAACTCACTTTCATTAATTTTTGACTCAAAGAGACTACAAAGATTTGCATTATATTTTGACTTTATTTTTTCAAAAGGCTGCTTTAATTGAGATGTAATTTCATCATAAAGCCAATCATCATTCCAATTGATAATTACGCCTCCAAGATCAAATAAAATAACATTTTGCATTACAAAATATTGAAAAATATATGCAAATAAAGAATTAGTTAAAATTAATTATTTGGCACTAGCAATTAACTTGATTTATGGCTTAGTTTTTCTAAGATTTTATCAATTTCATGTATGGCAAGTTTATCTCTACCAATTACCTCAAATTTTTGAAGAATAGATTCAAACAAATCTTCTTCTTCAATCTGTTCATGTACAAACCATTCTAAGAAAAAGTTGGTTCTGTGATCATTTTCATTTTGAGCAGTATTGATTATTCTATCAATGGCTTTGCTGACTTTTCTTTCATTTTCTAATGAAGTCTTACATGCTTGTTCTAGTGACTTCATTTTTTGAGCTGGTTTTTGAATTTGGGGTATGATGGTATCAATTTTGAGATCGTTAAGATATTGAATGATTTTCATCATATGCTCCCTTTCTTCTGTAGAATGATTTTTGAAGAAGGCTGCTGCACCATCATATCCGCTTACTTTACACCATGATGAGACATATAGATAGTAATTTGATGCATTTGCTTCAATGCCAATCTGTTCATGTAATAATTCTAATATTTTTTTTGAAATTTTCATACAGTATGTTGAATTTTATTAAATTTAAGGAATTCTGAATAAAAATAAAAAAGACAATCAATTTCTAATACAAGTATGGAGTTAATGGAAATAGTTATTCCTGCGCTAATTATTTCAGCAGTAGGAATTATGGTAGGTACAAGAATTTGGATAATGTTTAGAAAATAACTAAAATAGAAATATTTAGAAATTACCACCATGGCTTATTAAGAAAAATAAGTAAAATACAAGGAAAATTCACGTTTGTTGATGTTAATTGGATAATGCAAAAATTGCGTTGATAGCAGGATTTGTTACAGTTGTAACACTGTCTGTAGCATTACTTTTTGTAAGATAATTTCTGAAATCAAGATACAGATTTCCAGTACATTTGTTTAGTAGTAATTATTGAGAACAATATGAGAAAAACATTAGGGGATTACAATATTGAAAAATCATCATCATCAGATCTAAATAATATTAGCTGGTCACAAAAAAAACTCAACGAGGATAAAAAACCAAGAAAAAAGAAAATTGTCAAAGAAGGTCAAATGCCATCAGGTACAAATATCATTTACAAAAAAAATGAAGATAAAGAAATTCCTACTAAAAAATTATTTAAAATAGATAATGAACAAAAAGGAGAAAAATCCAAAGAAGAGATAGGTAAAAGGCATGAAAATGTAGCCTCATCATTAGGTCAAGTAAAAGAAAAATCCTACAAAAGACCTGCAAGGTAAATATTTCAAAAAATCAACAAAGAGTTGAAACAGTTTTTATAAATAAAAAAATCAGATACAATCAAGTAAAAATGTCCAGAATTAAGGAAAAATTTGATGAATTAGAAAAAAGAAATGAAAAAGCACTGATATCATACATCATGTTAGGATTTCCCAACGAAAAAGCTACAATGTCAACTGTAAGAGGATTGGTAAATGGAGGAGCAGATATCATAGAGTTAGGATTTCCATTTTCAGATCCTTTAGCTGATGGTCCAGTTATTCAAAACGCAAGTACCATTTCACTTGAAAAAGGTACCAATGTTTCAAAATTTTTCAACATTGTAAAAAAGATTAGAAAAGAAACAGAAATTCCACTTGTACTTATGACATATACGAATATTTTACATCGTATGGGCTATGAGAAATTTATCAAAGATGCAAAAAAAGCAGGAGTAGACGGATTCATACTTCCAGACATGTCAATTGAGGAATCAAAGGATTATCTTCAAGCTGCAAAAAATAATGCAGATACAATATTTTTAATTTCACCAAATACGACTAAAACAAGAATAGAAAAAATTGCTAAAGCATCAACAGGATTTTTGTATCTTGTGGCAGTATTTGGCACTACAGGAGTAAAAACAGGTATCAAAAATTACACACTAAAAGCTATCAAAAATGTGAAAAAACAAACTAAGGGTAAAATTCCAGTGGGAATTGGTTTTGGAGTATCAACTCCAGAAGATGTTAAAAAGTATATCAAAGCAGGGGCTGATGCAGTAATTGTGGGTAGTGCATATTTGAAATTAATTGAAAAAACAAAACCAGTTGAACTTGAATCAAAGATTGCATCATTTACAAAAAGTCTAAAGAAACAAACAATTTCTCAATAGTCAGCAAGTTATCACACTAGTCAAAACATACAAAAACTAGATGTTTATTACAATAATGTGCAGACGAAGTTTATTTTTGTCACAGGCGGAGTAATGTCCGGACTTGGAAAAGGAGTCACAACATCATCAATTGCAAAACTATTACAATTATCAGATCAAAAAGTATCTTGTATCAAAATAGATCCATATCTAAATTATGATGCAGGAACAATGAATCCAATAGCCCATGGCGAAGTCTTCGTTACAGATGATGGAGGTGAATGTGATATGGATATTGGAAATTATGAGAGATTTCTTAATCAAGATATATCAAAAGATCACAACATAACAACAGCCCAAGTCTATTCCTCAGTTATAGATGCAGAACGAAAAGGGGAATATTTAGGAGCATGTGTGCAAATAATCCCACATGTAACAGATGAAATTAAAAATAGAATCAGAAAGGTTGCTGAAGATGAAAAATTAGATTTTCTAATTGTCGAATGTGGTGGAACAGTAGGAGATATTGAATCACTTCCATTTTTAGAGGCATTAAGGCAAATGAGAGTAGAAGAAGGCCCACAAGGGGTGATTTTTGTACATGTTACACTAGCACCATCACTTGATGTAGTAGGAGAACAGAAAACTAAACCTACACAACACAGCGTACAAGAATTAAGAAGAATAGGAATTCAAGCAGATTATTTGGCAGTTAGATGTACAATGCCATTAGAAGAAAAAACAAAACAAAAAATTGCAATGTTTACCAATGTAACTCCAAATGATGTATTATCATGTCATGATGCAAAATCCATTTTTGAAGTTCCTCAGATGTTATATGATCAAGGAATTATGGACTCAATATTTACTAAATTTGGAATTGTTGGAATGGTTAATGCGTCAGCTAATTGGGACAAATGGAATAAAATTGCTAAAAACATGGTAACCCACGATGATCAGAAAATAAAAATTGCAATGGTAGGAAAATATGTTACACTTGCAGATAGTTATGTCAGTGTTAATCATGCATTAAAACATGCAGGAGCAGAAATTGGAAAAGCAATTGACATTGATTGGATTGACTCAGAATCAATAACAGATTATAATCAACTAGGAAATTATGATGGAATTTTAGTTCCAGGAGGATTTGGAACTAGAGGATCGGAGGGAATTATTCAAACTGCAAATTATGCAAGAGAGAAAAACATACCATATCTTGGAATATGTTTTGGATTCCAATTAGCAGCAATTGCATTTGGAAGAAGTGTAATGAATTTGAATGATGCAAATTCTACAGAAATTAATGCAGAGACAACAAATCCAATAGTAGACTTACTTCCAGAACAAAAAGATGTTTCAGATATGGGCGGATCACTTAGGCTAGGTGCAAACGAAGTAATAATTCAATCAAATTCAATTGCTGAAAAAATATACCATAGTACAAAAATTAGCAAAAGACACAGACACAGATATGAAATCAATAAAGAATACATTCCAGAATTTGAAAAAAATGGATTAGTCTTTACTGCAGATAGTGATGATGGAAAAAGAATGGAAATGTTAGAAATTCCTAGTCATAAATTCTACTTAGGAGTGCAATTTCACCCAGAATTCAACAGTAGACCAGGATTTCCCGAAGAAGCATTTTCGGCATTTATCAAAGCATCATCTGAAAAATAATTAAAAATTATTCAATTTTAGAAATTTCATAGATTTTTTGTCTTGCATCTCTAATGGAGACTTTCTTTTTGACATATCCCTTTTTTAACAAATGGCTCAATGCCAATCTAACTGTTCTATCAGGGAGTAATGTTTTGTTTGCCAAATCTTTTTGGGTTAACTCTCCCTCATACTCTAATGTTTTTAGCAATAATTTAGAACTTGGAGGCATACTAAGTAAATCTTCAGCAAGATGAACTTTTTTTGCTAATGCAGAAATTCCAGTTGTATCTTTTTTTAGACGAATAATTTTTGCAGGCGGAATAAATTTAGAACACTCTACAGTCTTTTTGACTTTGTATCTGTCCAATCCATCCAATACAACCTCACAATGTAATCTAGCAGAAATATCATCAATTTCAATAAAACTGGAATTTGAAACAATTATTGGTCTTCGAGTTACATCAAGAGAATTTACAGAAATTATTTCAAATACAGAAGAATCCTGAAACAATACAGGTCCTCCAACAGACATTGAATATGCTGAAGAACCAATAGGAGTAGAAACAATTATCCCATCTCCATTATCATGCCATACTTCATCACCATTAACACGCAATGTGTGCTCCATCAACATGGCACTTTTTGATGAAAAAACAGCTACGTCATTTAAAACAGGATAAACATTTTTTCCATCAATTTTAACACCCAGTCTAGGAACTTCCTCAACACTGTAGTTTTGTTTTTTTAAAATATCAACATATGAAGAAAACTCTCTTAATTCAATTTGAGCCAAGAACCCACTTGATTCACCTTCATTAATTCCCAATACAGGAGAAGTGGAATCAAAAGTTCTATGAAAATAATTTCTAACTCCCTTATCTCCGCCTAAAACAATAATGCAATCAGCAGATTTATTTTTAGATTTTGTAATAGTAAAGGAATCAATATCAGCACTACTTAGTATTTTTTTGATAGTTTTAGAAGCAGATTCTGAAGTTCCAGAACCATAGATACCAATTTGCATTAGTGTACAATCCCTAATTGAGGAATAAAAGAATAATGCATCATAAATCTCGAAAATCTATTAAATTATAAAAATAAGAACCATTATTTTCTATATCACCTTTTTTAGGAATTTTTTGCAATCCGACATTATTTGATTCAAGTGCAGCCTGTGCAGAGCCTGCAGCAAAACAAAATGCCCATAGAAAGTCTTTCTCCTTTATCATAGTACAAGTGAAAGTAGAACAAAAAATATCTCCAATTCCAGTAGTATCATGAACGTGTTTATTTGGTAATTTTAAAGAGTAAACTCTATTTTTTACTAAAATTGAAACATCAGTTTTGTTAGTTAGTATCACATGCTCAATTCCTTTTTTTTGTAATGCTAGCATCATTTCATCATGAGTACCTTCTACAATATTTTGACCTTCTTCAGGGTTAATTTTAATTGCATTTACATTTGTTAAATCAAGATCAGTTTTTTGAAGAAAAATATTATTTTCAGAATCCTTTTGTCTCAAAAACCCTTGAGGATCTAAAAATACAAAATCAGAATTTTGTTTAATTTTTTTAAAAACATCTTGAGAAATTTCATGAAATATAGGACTAACAATATGTGCATCTGCATTAACATCAGAGTATTCTATTGGCTCACATTCATTTGCAATTTTTAGAGTTCTATCACTACCAGTGATTGAAATTGAAAATTTAGTAGTATTTTTGCTCGAATCAGGATTGATTAAATTAATTTTATTGTCATTCAAGTATTGTTTTGGGAAGTCTGCACCATATTTTGTAAAAAGATCAACATCAAATTTTAACTCACGTGCCATTAGTCCACAGTAACATGCAGCACCACCAATTTGTTCATAAGAATTCTCTGCAATTGAAATAGTATCTAGTGCACAATGTGAATAAATTGCTATTTTTTTCATTTCTTTAGTTTTTAGACATAGTAGATTTAGTTTTTTGCATTTTCTTTCTTCTGACATTCATCACATAGTATCACTCCTTTAGAAAGATGCAATTTTACACCAGAACTGAAACAAATATGGCATAATCCCTCCAATTTCACCATTAGCTATTAGGCAAACTAGGATTAAAAGATGAAGTAAATTTTATCAAAATTTAGGCATAAATACATGATTTTTAGTAAATTCTACAAGATTATAAGTAGGCAAAATGGCTCAAATTTATGCCACTTAAACGTGCAAGTAGAGGCCGTACAAAAGGAGGAAAAGGATCATCAGGAACAGTACAATGTACAAACTGTGGTCAAACAGTTCCAAAAGACAAAGCTAAGAAGGTTACTTCAAAATTGAATTTAGTTGAACATACATTAGCAAAGGAATTACGTGCACAAGGCGCATACATCGCATCACCAACAGTTTTGAAACACTATTGTATTTCATGTGCAGTTCATTTCAAAATTATCAAAGTTAGATCAGAAGATAGTAGAAGAAAACGCGGAAAACTACGATAGTATTATTCTTTAATATTTTTTGCAGTGTAAATCATTCTTTGTATTAATGTAATTCCAGCTATTATCACTACGATAACAACTGCATAATCCATAAAACCAATTATGCCAATTATTGCAATTACCAAAAGTCTTTCAGCCCTTTCACCAATCCCAATTCCTTGAAGTTTTATGTTAATTAAATCAGATTTTGCCCTAGCATAACTAACTAACAAAGACAAAGTGATTGCAAGCAATACAAGATATGGTTCGGCATATCCACCAACTAAAATTCCTAAAAAGATTGCAACTTCAGAAATTTTATCAAACATTGAATCAAGGTATTCACCTTTTTTGGAAGTCTTGCCAGTTACTCGTGCCACCTGACCGTCAACCATATCAAAAAATCCTGAAACAAGTAACAAAATACCTCCAATAATTAATCCAAATTCCATACCCATACCATAAACAACAGCAGAAGCTAATGCAATGATGAGACCTACAACAGTCCAAAAGTTTGGAGATAATCCAGTTGCAGCAAATCCTTTTCCAACCTTTTCAAGTGCAGGACGAAGAGATTCACGTAAATTATTTAACACAAAATACACCCAAAATACCATCTAATAAAGTAGATTGTAACAAACGAACCCGTCTAATGACCAAATTAAGCAGAAAGTTTTAGAAATTATTTTTATGACTATTCTTCATTACTCGTCAATTTTTATTTTTTCTTTCCTTGTTTATCAAAACCATCTTTGTTGAATCCATCTTTTTTGAAACCATCTTTGTTGAATCCAGCAGTGTTAAACAAAGTATGAGTTACAAAGTGAGTACCATCTTTATCAAAACTATTTTTATCATACCCATATTTGTTGAATCCATCTTTATCATATCCTAGTTTGTCAAAACCACCTTTATCAAATCCTTCTTCATTGAATTTTGTTCCAGTTGTTTCATAATTTCCATCTTTGTTTAATCCAGCAGTGTTAACTAAAGTACCAGTTGCTATGTGAATACCACTTTTATCATATCCATCTTTATCATATCCATTTTTGTTAAATCCATCTGCATAATACCCATTTTTATTAAAACCATCTTTGTCAAATCCTTCTTCATTGAATTTTGTGTCAGTTGCTTTGTGATATCCATCTTTGTTGAATGGTGTTCCAGTTGCTTCATAATTTCCATCTTTGTTTAATCCAGAAGTATTAACCAAAGTACCAGTTGCTATGTGAATGCCATCTTTATCATATCCATTTTCATCATATCCATTTCTACTGAATCCATCTTGATCATATCCTAGTTTGTTGAATTTTGTTCCAGTTGCTTTGTGATATCCATCTTTGTTGAATCCATCTTTACTCATAACAGAATTTCATGAATGGGATTTAGTTAAGGTAACTAATTACAAAATAACACGAGAATGCCCAAGTCAGACAGATAATAGGCAACTGACATCTGAAAATAAGCAAAAATTAAGCAGCTAATAAGCACCTAACATCTCAATTAAGTAAAAAATAAGCAAAAATTAAGCAGCTAATAAGCACTTCATAAGCAAAATTAAGTACTTAATTTACTCAGGCACGTATCACAGTTTTGCTTAATAAGCACCTAATAAGCAAAATTAAGCAGCTAATAAGCAACAGGTATCTCAATTAAGCAAAATTAAGTACTTAATATCTCAATTAGGCAATTTTGTAAAGAAAATATTATTTTTGAGATAAATTCATTGCAATCATAGTAGAAATAATTTTTGCAGCTAATGATGCAGTAGCACCATTATCATGATATGGGTTTAATTCCACAATATCTATTCCAGTTACTTTTGTTTCTTCAAAAGAATGAATCATGTCAAATAGTTCCCTAGATGTTATTCCAACGGCTTCAGGATTTCCAACACCTGGGGCATATGCAGGATCTAAAACATCAAGATCAAAACTAGAGTACACAGTGTCAAAAGTAGATACATGATCCTTAACTAATTGTGGCCCTTTACCATCTCTAACTTCCCTATCAGAAATTGTTTTAATTTTATTTTCAGTAAGAAATTCAAGTTCTTCTTGAACAAATGCTCTGGCACCAACATGTAAAATATTTTCAGCACCTCTTTCTTCAACAATTCTTCTCAAATAGGATGCATGGCTTAATTTGATATCTGCAAATTCATCACGTAAATCATAATGTGCATCAAAAACAACATACCCAGTATTTTTTGGAAAACTAGTATACGTTCCATATGTAATGGAATGCTCTCCACCCAAAATGAAAAGTTGGCGCTGTTTTGCAACAAGTTCAGTAGTAATTTTTTTGAGCATGTCAATCATTTCTGATGCCACTACAGTATGGCGAGTATTTCCTAAATCTTCAATGTTTACAGACTCTAAATCAATTCCAAGGTCAGGATGAAATATTTCAATATTGTTAAAAGAATCTCGAATTGCATCAGCTCCAAACCTACAACCAGGTTTGTATGAATGGGTAGCATCAAAAGGCACTCCAAAAATGGTAGCAATAGGCTCACCGCCCTCATCAGAACCAGTGATTAACGGATTTTTATTCATATACAAATCAAGAAAACTCATAGATTCATCACACCATTAAATTTGGACGTTTTGAGATATATTTTGGGAAGTTCAAACCAGTGAATGGTTTGTCTTTTGTTTGTTCTTTAATTTCATTTACAAAATCATCAAAAGATAATTCTCTAACTTTGCCAGTTTGTCTATCACGGATACTGAGGTTTTCAGAGTTTGCCTCCTTTTCACCAATTACAAGAATATACTGAATCCATTCTTTTTCAGCTTCACGAATTCTTTTTCCGATACTTTCATTTCTGTCATCGATGTCTACACGAACTGAATTAGCAGAAATTTTTTCTTCTAATTTATCACAAAAGTCATTGAATTCTTCTTTTAGTGGAATAATTCTAACTTGTGTTGGAGATAACCATAATGGGAATTGAGGTTTTCTTCCTTCGTGAGAATCAGTTGCAGCCTTTTCTAATAAGGCATAGATAATTCTTTCAATAGCACCACTAGGAGAATTGTGTAGAATTATTGGATGTTGTTTCTCATTATTTTCATCTACAAATTCAATTCCGTATCTATCTCCATTTTCAACATCAATTTGATCAGTTGAAAGAGCAGATGCTTTTCCAAGATTATCAATAAAATTGAATTCCCATTTTAAAACAAAATAAAAGAATTTTTCAGTCCACATTTCAACTAATACTGGCTTTCCATTCTTTTTTACCAATTCTTCAATTGCAGATTTATTTTCATTGTAAAAGTCTTCAGTGAATCTAATTGCCATGTCATAGTCAGATTTTTCAATTCCAAGATTACTCAAAACACTTTGAGATAAATCAAATCTAACCTTAATTTCATCAATTGCCTGATTCATGTTACCACAAAAGGCATGACAATCAGGCATGGTAAATGCTCGAAGTCGTCTTAGACCTACTAATTCACCAGATTGTTCTCGTCTAAAGCTGTATCTTGTTAACTCATAAAGTTTGTAAGGCAAATTCTTGAATGACATTTGGAAATGATTTGCCATGAGGAATTGTCCAAAACAGGCTGCAAATCTTAAAAATAATTTTTTGCCATCAGAATCAATATTGTATTGCCTTGCAGGAAATCTATTGAAATAACTGACCATACTAGGATGTTCAGAATCATACATGATTGGAGTTTCAACTTCATAACCTCCATACTCTTTTACTCTATCAGTAACATATCTCTCAATAAGAGATTTGATCAAACGACCGTTTGGGAAAAATCTCATATTACCAGAATCAGATGCAGTTTCATAATCAGCAATACCCATTTTTTTCATTAATGCAACATGTGGTGGTGGTTTGTCAACATGACGTTGTTTTGCTACCTCGTATTTTGCTAAAATTTCTAATTTTGGATATTTTGCAAAATTAAAATCTGCAATATTAGACATGGTTCCATCAGGAGACATTATTTTCCAAACAGATCTAATTTTGGATTCACCTTCTAATGCATCAGATGTTAGTTTAGAATCATTTTCCAAATTTGGAGAATCTTTTGTTACTACTTTAGAACTTTCAGCTAATGGATGTCCTTTAACTTGTAGTTTGTAAGATTTGGTCCAACCAAAAGGAGAATGAGATACTTCTAATTCAGATGCAGATAATTCCATTTCTTTTAGTAATGCAATTGCAACAGAAGGTTTTGCTAAATTAGAACTAAGATGAGCATAAGGGTATAACAATAATTTTTTACATCCAATTTTTTCCATAGAATTTTTAATTTGAGATATTGCATTTTGAGCTACACTAGAATCATCACCATCCTCCATTGCAACAAAAACAACCACTAACTCTTCTAATTTTTGAGTTTGAGGATCATCAATATCTTCTGCACTTTTGATCTCCTTTTTGGTTGGAGTGTATTCAATACTATCACAATGCAGTTGTAAAATTCTCATGACTGAGATCCAACATAGTTAGTTTAAAATCCTTAGTATTGACTTAAAATTGAAAATTATATGCTCAAATTAAACAAATTGGAAATTTTTTACTCCTCGCCAAATGTACCATGTTCCAATGGTCCTATAAGGAATCCAACTATTTGTAATTTCAAGTATTTCATCAGTGGAAGGATTTTCTAATTCATACAATTTTTTGATACCATTAATCAAACCCAAATCACCCAAAGGAAAAATATCCATCCTACCTAAAGCAAAAATCAAATACATTTCAGCAGTCCACCTACCAATTCCACGAATTTTTGTTAATTCAGAAATAACATCTTCATTTGACATTTTTTTAAAAATTTTAAAATCCAATTTTTTATTAACAATCATTTGAGATATATCAAAAATATATTCAGCTTTCATTCTAGATAACCCTACAGATTTAATTTGTTCTATAGTTAATTTAGCAACATCAGAAGGAGTAGGATATTTTTTTCCAAACAAATTTTTAAATTTTAATGAAATAGACTTACCGGCACTATCAGATATTTGTTGAGTAATAATTGCTTCAACTAATGCTTCAAAAGGATTAGAAATTGTTCGAATGTTACATTCACCAACAGATGAAATTATTTTTTTTAATTTTTTATCTTTATTCAATACTAATAATGCATCATCATACATGGATAATCTAAATTATTATCATATTTGAGGCATTATGAAAAAATCAATTAGGTGTTTTTCCACGAATTGAAATAACTGATCTTAAAACTAACGCAGATAATCCTAAATTGGTTGTTAGAAATTCGTAAGCACGTGATAATGCGTCAGATCCAAGAAAGCCCTCATCATATGTCATTTCTATTGTTCCTTGATTAGTTTTAACAAATGAAGTGATCAAGGAGTAAGGTCCTAATTTCTCATCTATTTTTTCTTGATAAAATCTTAATTCAATTTGGGAAATGGTAAATTCATCTTGAACAAAGTTCCCCTTATCAAGTAGAATTTTAACATCGTCAGGACTTCGATTTACTCTACTAGGATCATGTAAATCAATTATATCCATATCATTATTCAAATAATTATTCCTAGATAAGTAATATTTCATTTAGAATCAAGTAAAAAATGTAATACATTTCTGCCACAAGTATTATTTACAGTCAATAAAACTTAGTAAAAATGGATCCACATCAATTTCATGGAAAGGATATTCCACACATAAAATTAGATCCAACGATGAATATTGAAGATCTTGTAGAAGTATTTGCTAATTCAGGATTTAATGGTAGACAATTAGGTGAAGCAGCGAAACTGTATGCAAAAATGATTGAAGAAGATGCAACCATTTGTCTTACAGTATCAGGTGCAATGACGCCAGTGGGTTTTGGAGGAATTATCAAAACATTGATTGAAAGAGGATTTGTAGATTGGATTGTCACCACCGGTGCAAATGTGTACCATGAAGATCATTTTGCATTAGGATTACCAGTAAAACAAGGTAGTTTTGATGTTGACGATATGAAATTATATGAAAATGAAATTGTGAGAATTAGAGACGTCTACATTAAGTTTGAAGAAACATTAGAAGCAGAAGATCAAACAATTCAAAAAATGTTTGAAAATGATTTTCAAGACAAATCTTTTACAACAGCAGAGTTTTGTAATCTGCTAGGTAAAAGAAGTAAAGCAATTGCAAAACATCCAGAAAAAAGTTTTATCACAACAGCATATGATTATGATGTTCCAGTGTACATCTCCACAATAAAGGATTCATCATTAGCACTAAATTTAGCAGTCCATAGATTAGAGAATAAAAAATATGATTTAGATTTTGTTCGAGAAATTATAGAACAGGCTGCAATTGTATATGATTCAAAAAAATCAGCAATTCTAGAATTAGGTGGAGGAGTACCAAAAAATACAGCACAACAAACAGGTCCACTATTAGATCAGATTTTGAAAAGAAATGATGGGGGTCAAGAATACATCATTCAGATAACAGATGCACGACCAGATACAGGAGGGTTATCAGGTGCAACATTGCAAGAGGGAAAAAGTTGGGGTAAAATTCAAGATTCACATGAGGGCATAATCACAGTTTATGCTGATGCAACAATAGCATTTCCAATTCTAGCATTATACGTTCTAAGTAATCAAAAATCTCGAGAACCAAAAAGACTCTATAAAAAAATAGGTGAAATGTATAATAAATTAAGTAAAGATTATTTCAAAAACCCAGACAACAATTAAAATTTATTAAATCTGGCACGTTCAAGATCTCTATCATCTTTAGATTCTTTTTTCCATTCTTTATAATGATCCTTGCAAAGAATTGTTTTTTTGCCCTTAGAATTTACTCTTAACCCAGCGTTTTCCACTTTGGCAGTATTTAGTGAACGTGCGCCATCCTGGTCACATCCATCCACATTACATGGTGCTCCTTTAGAAACAATGCCCATAAGATATCATGATCAATATGTTATTTATATTTGAGAAAATCTCAAGTATTTTTAGATTTTTATAAAAAATATCCAAAAAATATGTTATTCGTTTATAATAGGAATATTTTTTTCTACGTTTATGGCTGGAGCAAACAAACCAAGTGGTTCTAAAGATTCAAAGAAAAGTAAAAAAGATAAAGGCGAAGGTGGAGTCAGAAAAGCCGAGATTACAGTTATGCTAAATGAACAACAAGCTATGAAAGTAATTCAAAACTCTAAAGTCATCACAGTACAAGATCTTGCAAGACAGACAGGAGTTAAAATTTCTGCAGCAAATGCATTCTTGAAAGAATCAACATCAAAAGGAACTGTAAAAAGAGTTGGTGGATATTCAGGACATCACTTGTATCAAGTAGTCTCCTCATAGAGACGCAATACATTACCAGGTTTAACATTCTTTAATTCATCATTATCATCCTTAAATTTTCCAATAGGAGTCATAGTTTTTGCAGATTCAACATTTCCAACAAAAAAACAAAAACTACCAGTTGAAGGTAAAAATGCAACATCACCTTTCTTAAATTCAGATCTAGCTCGTTCAATTCCCGAGTCAACACTAGTTTCAAAATAAACAATACTCTTACCGAGTAAATGGGAATTACCCTCTAAAGGTAATGATCTCATAATAGTACCAACAGTTCTCGGAGATAGATGTCGTTTCAAATCACAAGATAATTTTATCTTTCCATCAATTTCTAAAATTAATTGCTTTCTGGAGACTGATTCATTAGACAATTTTAATTTAAAAATGATTAGATTATATAACGTTTTAAGAGAATTTTTGTACTTGTCCAATCCTGAAGAACCAAAATTAGTTACACCAGAATCTGAAACATTAGAAACTGAAGCAGATCCAAACTTAGGATTAAACAAAGCATTAGATACTTATCGAAAATTAATTGAAAAAAATGTAACTAATCCAACAGAACCATTAACAGATAAAGAGCAATCAAATCTTGAAAATAGAATTAAAGAAATTGAAAGTAGAGAAGTAGTAGAAAAAGTTGAAGAACATGAAGCAGTTGAAATTCCTTGTGAAAAAGGTAAAATCACAATTGGTCCACCAACACTAACAAGATTTGAAAAAGCAAGAATTATGGGTGCCAGAGCATTACAATTATCATTAGGAGCTCCACCATTCATTGAAATTCCAAAAGATGCAAGAATTTCTTTAGACATATCAATGGAAGAATTAGAAAAAAAAGTGATCCCAATTACAATTAGAAGAGTATTACCAAATGGTGATTATCAAAATATCCCAATCGACTATTTCCAATAAAGAACCAATCGTCGATAAAACTTAAAAGAACAGAAAATTTCTGAATGTTGTATAATGCTCATGGAAGAAGTAAATGAACCGAAAGGTCAAGAGCAGACCGAAATAAACATTGGAAACGATCCAGTAATGCTCACTGCTGTTGATGTAGTATCAAAGCTAATGAATCAAGATAAAGTAATTTTGAAGGCAAGAGGAAATTCTATTCCAAATGCAGTTGCAGTTGCAAACATAATTACAGAAAAAATGTTAGTAGGAAGTACTAAAGTAGAAAAAATTAAACTAGACACATTGGAAGAAGCAGGGATAGGTAGTATGACATCAACTGTACAAATTATTATTAAAAAATATTAGTAAACGCTGCCAGGGCCTTTAAGAAGCATATTTTCACATTCTTTACAAATTTTTTCATCAATATTAGTTTCTAAATTATGATGTATCTCACAAATCAATAAACTAGATTTAATGTAATTACACAATCCAATAAATTTAGAAAGACTTGAAGGAGTATAGGCTAAATCAGAAGAAAGGTGATCACATAATTCATCAATTAATTGTGAAACTTGTTTTTCTGCCAATAATTTTGCTATTAATGAAGGATCACCACGGGTTCCACGAATGTAATTACTAATTGCAGCTTGTGTAACTCCAAGCATTTTAGAAATTTCATCTTCTCGAATATCATGTTCTTCAGCTAATTTTTTTGCCAAGATTGCTCTTAATGCAGGAATTAATGTTTTAGATTCAATCTCTGCAGGCAGTAACATAATTTCTCCTGAGTGAAAGTATGAATTTAAAGTTTGCAATAAACAAGATAAAGTAAAAAATAATGTTAGGCATAGCTATTTTAATTTCAAAACAACCTGAGTATCATTGGAAGAAATTACTAAAAAATTATATCAAATTTTAGAAGAATCTTGTAATTTATGTGAATCAGAATTAATTGCATTATCTGGGGGATTAGACAGTTCAATAATATCCCATTTTCTTAGGGGAAAGAAAGTTGAAGGAATTGCAATAATTTCAGAAGATTTTGTGTCAACTGATCTAACATATTGTCAAAGAATTTCAAAAGAAACAGGCATTCCATTAACAATATACAATTCAACAACATCAGAAATACTGGAAGCAGTAGAAAATACAATAAAAATATTAAAAAATTTTAACGATATTGAAATTCGTAATAACGTTGTAATGTATTTGGCAATAAAATGGGCAAAAGACAATAATAAAAAATCAGTAATTACAGGAGACGGAGCAGACGAATTATTTGCAGGATATAATTTTTTAGTCAATAAACCCGAAAAAGAACTAGAATCAGAAATCAAAAGAGTATGCTCAATAATGCATTTTCCAACACAAGAAATTGGAAAGCATTTAGGAATCAAAATAGAATCCCCATTTCTTAATCAAAAAATAGTTGAAATAGCAAATCAAATACCAGTGAATCTCAAAGTTAAAGAAGAAAATGGTACAAGGTATGGGAAATGGATTCTTCGTAAAACAATTGAAAAATATATACCAGAACAAATAGTATGGAGAAAAAAATCACCTATGCAAGAGGGAGCAGGAACAGTAGGGTTAACCAACTTATTTGAATCAATAATTAATGAAGAAAAATATGTTGAGAAAAAACTAACAATTGAGAAAAATGATCAAGTAATAATTAGAAGTAGAGAATCAATGTATTACTATGAAATTTTTAGAAAATTGTACGGGACACCTGTAGAAGAGAATGTAGTATCTAAATGTCCATATTGTAAACATGGAATTAATAATTCGAAATTTTGTAGAATGTGTGGGGCATTTCCAATCTAAACATTATTTTTATATTTTCGTGGTTTCTTTATGAAAATTTTTCTGCAGCCATTACAGCAAAAATAGAAATTTTTTCCATTATGGTCATGAATTAAGGCAATATCCTCATCAAGTTCAATTCCACAAACAGGATCAACTGGCACAAATTTTTTTGTTTTAATTTCTATTTATAGATTCAGTAATGTATAATGACCAATTTTTGAAATGCAAGTATCAAATTAATGAAAATTATTGATTTAAAATTTTAATCACAGAATAGAAAACTATCTTACGTAGTTAATTTTTTTACTAATTGAAGAAAGTCTTCATTAGACATTGGAGGAATATTCATAATTTCTAAATTTTCGGAAACATGTTCAGATAATTTTTGGCCAACAAGAGGAGCAAGTACACCAGGAGACGAACGAATAAACTGTAATGCACGTAATGATGGTTTCAAATCATTAAAATCAGGCATAACACCAGGGGATAAAAGACGTCCTTGCATAAATGGAACACTAGTAAATACACCAATTCCCAATGTAACTGCAGATTCCAAAATTGAAACAGGCTTATTTTGAATTAATTGATTTTTGCCAAGTAAAGCTTGATCATAATTCATGTTATAGGGTAATTGTATGAATTTAAATCCATGATTTTCACCACCAACATTTTTTGCCATTTCAACAATATCTTCTAGTAATAGAAATTGAGAATTATCTCCCATAACTCTAAAACATTCCCAAGTTGCCATTCCATAAAATTTAATTTTTCCTTCATCACGTTTTTGTTCATACAGTTCAAAAACAGATTTTAAATTTTCTAAAAATTGTTCTTTAGACACATCTTTGATTTGTCCTTCAATAGAATTATGAAGATACATTAAATCAAGACATTCTAAATCTAGATTTTTTAGACTTCTATCTAATTGATCAGACAAAAACGAAGTAGTCATACAATGATAACCAGATGTGATATCTCCCTCCTTTACAATACCTGGTTTTCCAAGTTCACGCATCACATATTGCATAAAATCTTCTTGAATATCTGCATCATTTGTGACATATCCATTTTTACTACTTACAAAGATCTGATCACGAGAAATCTTTCCACCTTCAATTAATTCAGATATTGCTTTACCAACAGAACGTTCAGCCTTTTGAGCACGATAATTAATTGCAGTATCAATTACATTTACACCAGATAATACAGACTGTTTTACCGCATTTTTTACTAATTCATCAGTACGAGTATCAGGTTCACCAAGATAGGTTCCAATTCCAACATTGGATAGGTGGAGATTTTCAAAGTCATTAAAATTAAGAGAATTTACGCTCGAATTTTGTTTAAAAGTTTCAGTTCCTTGAGGTGTTGCAAATCCTGAAATCATAAAGGAATCACATTTTTACTAAATTTATGTCTGTGGTAGGAATACCTTAACGAATCAACTAAAAGTCACAGTGAGAAATCAATATGAAGAGTAAGTTATTAGATAAATTATGAAAATCATAATAAAAAATGGGGAATCAGTTGAAACATATCATAATGCTGGTGATGTAGTTGTGCTTCCAAAAAGCAAACTAGTAAGAAGATTTAGTGAGTATGGTTCTTTAATTGAAGAATACAAACTGGTGGATAAAAAAATCACATTAGAAGATGACCTAGAGAATGATCAAACAGAAATTGTTGTTACTTTACTTGTTGAAAAATAATAATTGCAAACAACAAAGGATCTTAAAAAATAAATGAGAAGAGTCCCAACGACGAAACTCTCTCACCTAACAACACCCGTGTTGTGTTCAAGAGGTGTATGATAAAGATAATAGATAGGATACTAAAATAACCTGAGAAAATCATATCAAGAACAACGTACTTGATAAATCATGAATCCAAAAAAAATAATCATATTTCCAGTAATCATATTTTTAATTCTCTTTACTGTTGGAATGTTACTAAGTAATGTGATACAAGTAGAGAATTCAAAATCCACCCTGCCTGATATTGGACTTCAAAGCTGTTTGGTGTGGTATGACGGATGTAACACATGTACGATTATGACAAATACAGACGGTATCAAAGATTTTGCATGTACAAAGATGGCATGCTCTGAGTATGAAAAACCAATGTGTTTAGAACCAACACCCTAATGAAAATATCACCTCACATCATCTAACCGATAATTTTAACTCTCAAAATTAAATAATTTAGTAAGTGAATTGTCACACTATCTATACATCTGCTCAGAGAGGGATTAAGAAACTAATAACAAATAAAATTCCAGTAAGACGACTGAATTTTAAAGTTGAACTCATGTAAGGAACTAAATTTTCAACAGAGTCATAATTTTTTTGCAAGCCAATTCCAGATTTAATAATTAATGGAAAACTCATCAAACTAATCAAAGTGAAAACAGGTAAATAATTTAACACAACTCCAATCACAATAACACCATAAGCAAATAATGGGAAAATCCAAAATAATTTTCGTGCTTTTTCTTTTCCAACGGTAATCACTAATGTTTTTCTACCTTTTGATTTATCAGCATCATGATCAGGAAATGATGCAATAAACAAAACTAATGATGACAAAGTTCCAATGACAATTCCAGCTAAGATGGATTCAATATTGACTTCACCAGATTGAATGTAGAAGGTTCCAATGACAATCATTGATCCCTTTACAGCAACAAAAAATTCACCTAAACCAGAATCGACAATCTTAGTAGAGTAAAAATAAATTGAAAGAATTGCAAAACCCAAAATTATTGCAATTAAAATTCCATATGTGATAACAAAGTAACTACCAATCAATGCACCAAGTACTAAGAAAAATACACCAGCACGATAAACAGAAGAAGGTTTGAGTAATCCTTCAGGCAACACACCTGTTCCGCCACTCATTTTGGTTCTAGTAGTTTTAGTATCAATTCCTCGTTTGAAATCCCAGTAATCATTAAGCAAATCAACACTTGCATGTAATGCCATTACACCTGCAAATGTCAAGAAAGCATCAAAGAATTCTATAGAACCATTTTGCGACCAGTTTAATGCCAAGCCTACAAGTACGGCAATTACAGATGCTAACAAAAAACGAACTCGAATTACACGCAGCCAAACTGAAATCATTAGTAACAATACTAATTTTTACTATAAAATTCGTTAGTTTTGATTTTAATCAAATTTTATATGAAAATAATCTAAAATCATAGTCATGAGATTTGGGAAAATTGAAGAAAATGAGGAAATTATTAAATTTAATTTAGAATTACAATGTGTTAATTGTAATAAAAAAGTTCCAGGAGGAATGAAGACAGGTGGGAAATATTTTGAAACAGAAGAATACAATATAGAAATAGAGAAATTTAAAAAAACATATCTTTGCGGTGTCTGCAGAGATAAAAAAAGAATGTCAGATTAAAGTTTCATCACTAACTTCGATAGGTTTTCTTCCCATAAACCCAGAATCTTTGGCATGCCAAAATTTAATTTCAGTTTCACCATGTTTCCAACAAAGACACACTTCTTCATCAAATCTTTTAGAAGGAAAATCAAGCAATCCTTGCTCTATACTTTTAATCATCACACCAGTATTTTCTAAAATTTCAACAGATTCATAAAATTTAGTAATTGCAGAATTCAATTGTTTTTTTAATTCCATATATTTTTCAAATGAGTCAGTAGTTGAAAGAATCATTTGTAATTCTTTTTCTATTTTTGTAATATCACTTTTTTTAGCCAAAGCATATTCAAATTTTTTAATTACATTAGGTAATGCTTCATTTGCTTGTTTTGCAGTAAAAAAGGAAAACATGCCTACATTCAGAAAGCCTCAATTAAATATCTTAGCGGATAAATCTGACTAAAATTAACAATCTAGTATTTTTTTGGTTTTGGTCCATGTTTCTTATCCTGCTGTTTCTTTTTATAGCGTTTAACTCGTTGTTGTTGTTCTGCTTTTTTTTGGCCTTTTTGCTTTCGTCCATCTTTTTTACCATCATTTTTCATTTTAAACCCCATTCAATTAGCATGAATTTAGATTCTCATAAGTATTGTTTTTAAAAAACAAAAAGAAATATGCAAATTTATTAAGAATGGTTTCCAAAAATGCTTATGAGCGAAGATCCATTAGAAGCAATAATTTTACAAACAATTAATGGTGCAATAGCCACAATTCCAGGCTACATGGAGGAAATTAAACAAAATAAAGAGACCTTAAAAGTGGAAAATGCTCAAGAATTTGTCTATGGAATAGTAATGGGAATGGCATTAGGAATGAGCGGAGCAATACTCAGTGCACAAGATAAACCTCCAACAAACGAAGATCAGATGAGAGTTAGAGACATAATTTACAAGCACATCCCAGACATACGAGAAAGAATTTTCAATTCATAAAATTCTAAATGAAGCATACAACAAATATTATTTTATTTGATATCTTAAAATTGCTAAAACAGAATCATCTAATTCAAGTTTTTTAATTATTTGTGGAGATGTAGCAAATTCAATTTTACATGAGGTCTTTTTGGCAATTTCCAACATTTTCAGGATATTTTTAAATTGAGAATTGGTATGATAGTTTGCAGAAACAATTAATGTTTCGACACTACCTCTTTCTAAGGCACGATAAATAACATTATTTCTCTTGGCGGTTAATCCATCTTTTACTAATTTTTCATATTTTTGAATTAATTCTTTCATGTGTTTTTTTCTATATTCATACAAATGATGAATCAATATTTTATGAATATCATTTTTTGCAGTAGTGAAGGATAGACCTTCAACAAATCTACATTTAGAAGATAAATCAGAATTTAATTCGTCATAAAATTCTGTTTTGCCAGGACCGTTTCCGCCCAAAAGTATTAACTCACTATTAACATCCATCAATCTAACTTTGTTTGCAACTTTTTTGAAAAATACATGAATTTTTGTTTGTCTTGCACGTAAAAATCGACCTTGGCTTTGTCCTCCTTTTTTGTGTCTACCTTGTAAATCAATTCTCAATTTGGATTCTTGAGTAATTTGATTGCCATGGAATTTTTGTATCCGTGCAGTTTTTTGATCAACAGTTATTAGTAAAACATCATAATTTGTTTTTAAAATATCAGAAAAAGGTTTTACATATGGTTTTTTATTTACCATGTATACATATGGTAATTTTTTAGAAGTTCCAATTACTTTGATGTGAATTTTCTCATTTTTGACCCAACCAAATACACATAATGTTTTAGTAAATTTTCCAACAGAAACAGGGTTCTTTTTAAGTTCCAATATTTTCTGTTCTATTTTCTGTTCGATTTTCTTTAATGATTCTGAACGAGTTGTTTCTTGCAATAATTGAATGGTGTCTTTGCCCTTACCATAGGGATAGTAAACTGAAATACATTGAGAATTAATTTCTTTTAATTCTTGTACAAATTGATTCAATGATAACCATTCAGAAGGATTAATTTCAGATAATACAGAAGATTCAGTCATAAAATTCAATTAATTCACTTTTGTAATAAGATTTGGGAAAAAGTAAAGAGAATATGGAAAATCACATCCAATAAAGTATCAAAAGAACGATCAATATGGCATAATTTTATCAAAAAAAAGGCTTTTTTTACAAAAATTTGAAATAGCTTAT
>ERZ651776.761-NODE-761-length-43057-cov-4.520707_pt1 | contig 43057 bp, 35 predicted proteins | sample MGYA00514761_ERZ651776 | MGnify/ENA metagenome assembly ERZ651776
CAAATAGGTTTTTCAGGAAGAAGACGATAATAACAACCCCTACCATAATCCCTAATACATACACTTCACCATGCTCGTCAATCTTAATATTTATAAAATAATTAAGGGTATCTTCAAGATAGGCTCTTAAAGAAGTAGATGCATCGTAGATAGGCTTCACTCTAATAGGCTCTACTTGCTTTAATAGCACCGTAAGCATCGGGATTAAGGATATAAAAGAAAGTGTTCCAAATAGGGCATATAGGATATTAAAAATAATATTTAAAAAACCATATTTTTTATAGGGAAGCGCAAAACGCAAAATCTTTTTAAAGTAGTTCATAAGAGATGTTACGCTTTCTTGCCTGCCAGCTGGCAGGCAAGAAAGCAAAATTAATTTATACGCCTAGTGCATTTTTTATGCCAGCGATACGGTTGTCTAATTGCGCTGAAATAGTGTCATAATCCTCCAAACTAGCTAAAGGCTCGTTGACACTGATATAAAACTTTACTTTAGGCTCTGTACCACTTGGTCTTGCCGCGATCTTGCTTCCGTCTTCTGTATAATAAATAAGCACGTTAGACGCTGGAATATCAATAGTTTCTGTCTTTCCAGTTAAGATGTTTTTAGCGGTCTGTGATTGATAATCTTCTACGCGTAAGACTTTACTATGATTAATTTCTTTCATCGGATTTTCTCGTAGGTCAATCAGCATTTGTTTGATTTCGGCTGCGCCAGATTGTCCTTTTTTTACGAGGGAAATCAATGATTCTTTATAAAAACCGTGTGTCACATATAAGTCTTTTAATATTTGGTACAGCGTTTTTCCCTGTGCTTTTGCATCGGCAGCAATGGTACAAGCCAATAGAGTAGCGGTAACAGCATCTTTATCACGCACAAAATCTCCTACCATATATCCAAAACTTTCTTCGCCACCGCCTATAAAGTGTTGTTCAGGATAGTCCTTAATCATCTTAGCAATCCATTTAAAACCAGTAAGACCCGTTTTACATTCTACATCATAAGATTGCGCAAGCACATCCATCATTGGGGTAGATACAATCGTAGATCCAACAAATGGGTTGTTTTGCTTTTTTTTGCTTTCGCGAAAGCGTGCCAACAAATAATCCGTCATTAAAATCATGGTCTGATTTCCATTGAGAATCGCTAGTTTCCCGTCATCTCCACGCACAGCAATTCCTAGTCGATCACAATCGGGATCTGTTCCAATTACGATATCTGCATTTTTTACTTCTCCTAACTCTAAAGCCATCTTCAAAGCAGAAGGTTCTTCTGGGTTCGGAGAGGCAACCGTAGGGAAGTTTCCGTCGGGAGTCGCTTGTTCTTCAACAATATGAAGATTGGTAAAACCTGCTTGTCTCAAGGTGTCTGGCACAAGCGTTATAGAAGTTCCGTGTAAGGATGTAAAGACTACCGTAAGATCCTTTTTTTGCTGTGGCGTCACATCTGATGTTACATTAGCAACACTCGCATCTATAAATGCTTTGTCTACTTCTGTATCTATATAGGTGATCCGATTTTCTTGTTCTTGAAACTGAATATCTTTAAAGTCTAAGCTTTCTATCTCTTGAATGATCTCTGTATCTTGTGGTGGAACGAGCTGTCCTCCATCTACCCAATATACTTTATAACCATTGTATTCTGGAGGATTATGACTTGCCGTAAGTACAATGCCACATTGACAATCTAAGTGTTTTACAGCAAAACTAAGCTCTGGCGTAGGTCTCAAATCAGAGAATAGAAAAACATCTATTCCGTTGGCAGAGAAGACATCAGCTACAGTTTTAGCAAGCTCTTTACTATTATGTCTACAATCATACGCAATAGCGACCTTTACGGTGATGTCGGGAAATGTTCTATTCAAGTAATTGGAAAGCCCTTGTGTGTTTTTTCCTAAAGTGTATTTATTGATTCTATTGGTACCTGGTCCCATAATCCCGCGCATACCGCCTGTACCAAATTCTAAGCTTTTGTAAAAACTATCTTCGAGTTCTTCAGGGTGATGTGCTATAGCCTCTTTTATAGTATCTTGAGTTTCTTTGTCAAAAGTATCAGTAAGCCATGTATTAGCTTTGTCGAGAATTTCAGGTTTGTGATAGATCATTTTTTTAAGTAAAAGGTTACAGTACAAAAATACGTTTTTGTGTTAATTTTTATCGGTAATTACTGTTTTATACTTAATATGGATGATATTTGAATTAAAACGAGTCAGTTTCTATATTTTTTAATCCAACCAAGCATTGAAAATTCTTTTATCAATTTCTTTTTTCTTAGTACTATCTATGCAGGTTTCAGCACAACGAGATGCTGCTAACTGGTATTTTGGAAGCTTTGCAGGATTAGATTTTAATTCTGGTACTCCTGTAGCAATAGATGATGGTGCATTGGATACTACCGAAGGTTGCTCTGCCATCTCAAACAAAGATACAGGCGATATTCTTTTTTATACAGAGGGAACTACTGTTTGGAATAGAAATAACCAGGTCATGCTTAATGGTACTGATTTGTTAGGCAGCTTATCCTCTACTCAATCTGCCGTGATTGTACCGTTACCTGGAAGTAGTACTCTTTTTTATATCATCACAACAGACGAAGTCCAAGCCTATCAAAATAATGGGATGGGTAATGGAATCAATTATTCTGTTGTTTCTATGGCTGGCGATAATGGGCTAGGGGAAGTCATAGAAAAAAATACAAATCTATTAATAGAAGGATCAGAAAAAATTTCTGTTGTAGAAACAGCAGATGGTATTAATTACTGGATAGTTACTCATTTTGAAGATACATTTTATTCCTATTTGCTAGATGCTTCAGGAATTAGTAACACGCCAGTCATTTCTACGGTTGGACCTAATATTAATGATTTTGAGAATTTTAGAGGGGCTATGAAGATTTCCCCAGATGGGTCTCAATTAGCAATCGCACATTGTTTATTTGAACCTAATTTGGGAGGTTTGGCATATCTATATGATTTTAATAACACAACAGGAATGGTAAGTGATCAATTATTGATTGGGGATGATCTGGTGTATTATGGTGTTGAATTCTCATCAGATTCCTCAAAATTATATTTTAGTGGAAAAACAATTGATGATCAAGGGTTGTCTGATCGTTATGTTATTGAGCAATATGACTTAAATGAGGCGTCTATACCTAATTCTAGATACGTGGTGTTAAATCGTGAGAGTGAGGCATTAAGTGATCTAGCTGGAGCCCTACAAATTGCTATGAATAGAAAAATATATCATGCACTTCCAGGACCAACGCTATCAGTCATTAATTCTCCAAAATTATCGGGACCTTCCATAAACTTTACGGAAGGATCTGTAAATTTGGTGCTTAGCAATAGTTCATTTGGATTACCACAGTATATTCAATCTTTTTTTGAATCTTTCATAACCATAAACAATGTTTGTGAGAATGACACCACTGTTTTTACGGTAGATTCTAATGCAAACGTAACTGCTGCGCTATGGAATTTTGGAGATCCATCTAGTGGTCCTAATAATACGTCTACTTCTATTAATCCTACTCATAATTTTACCTCACCAGGATTGTATACTATCACTGTTGAGTTTCAATTTTCAGATCGTGTTCCAAAAACTTTTGTAGAGTTTGTAGAAATTATTCCTCAATTAGACGTACCAGCATCTATCGTTTTTAGTCAATGTGATATTGATGGTGTAGATGATGGAAGAAGTATCTTTAACTTGATTGATTTTACAAATGAAGAATTACAGATTGATAATCTTCAATACCGATTTTATAATTCTATAACAGATGCTCAATTAGATCAAAATTCTATTGCTAGTCCTACTATATATTCAAACGCTACCAATGGAGAAACAATATATTTAGTCGTAGGAAGTGAGTCATCGTGTAATGATATCATAGAAATTATACTTGATGTTGCTGTCAATCCTCAGGGAACTAATTTTACGTATGCTTTGTGTGATATACTATTGAGTAAACAGGACGTATGGCAAGCGTTACAAATCTTACAAAATGAAATTCTCCAAAATTTCCCTGCTAATTCATCTTTAGATTTTTATTTATCAATAGACGATGTGATTGCACAGACTAACGAATTAAATCTAAATACTGTACCAAGTTCTTTGTCTGCTGAAGGGTTTTTGAGTGTTTACTATAGAGTTTTAGGTGATGCTGACTGTCTAGCAATAGGAGAGGTAAATTTTGATATTTTACAGGGTGTAGATGAAGAAATTAAAATGGTCAACTTTTGTACTTCTGATGGTGGAGCGCTATTGGCTACAGATGGTTCCTATCTTTCTTATCAATGGTCCACTGGTGAGACAACTCCAAGTATTGTTGTAAATGAGGTTGGAACTTACAACTTAGATGTTGTGACTCAGGAAGGATGTGATGGTAAAATACAATTTGTTGTCACCGAAACAGCCATATTTGATATTAGTATTCAGGTGTTAGATTTCCAGCAGTATAATGCTATTATTGTAACTCCTAGTGATTCGTCTATAGACTTATTATACTCTATAGACGGAGGGCAAACCTTTCAAAACAATGGTCATTTTACAAATTTAATTCCAAAGTATTATAACTTAATTGTTAAAGATTTAGATGAATGTAATGAGTACAATGAGCTGGTTCTCATTCGTGGCGCACCTCGATATTTTACACCTAATAATGATGGTACCAATGACTTTTGGCATGTTAAAGAAGTAGAAAATTATCAAGGGATGGAAGTTAAGATCTTTGATAGATTCGGAAAATTACTGTATGAAATGGACAATAGGAATAGGGGATGGGACGGTACCTACAATGGAGTGCTTATGCCTACAAATGGCTATTGGTACAAAATAATGTATGAAGGTGCAGAATACTATGGACACTTTACATTAATAAGACGTTAAAAAGATTTACTTATATCGTCTCTTTAATCTGGTAACGCTTTTTGTCCCTAGAAGATCGTTGTAAAAGTTCTCCAATAAATCCAGCTATAAATAATTGTACCCCCATAAGCATCGCTATTAAAGCGATATAAAATTGAGGTCTATCTGTGATCAGACGACCTGTAGGATGAATAAATAACTTATCTATTCCTAAGTAAAGGGAAAAACAAAATCCGATAAAAAACATCAAAACACCTAAAGCTCCAAAAAGGTGCATAGGTCTTTTGGCAAATCGTGACAGGAACCAAATAGTCAATAAATCTAAAAAGCCATTGATAAAGCGTTCCATACCAAATTTTGTAGTACCATACTTACGTGCTTGATGTTTTACTACTTTTTCACCAATATTAGAAAATCCAGCATTTTTAGCAAGTACCGGAATATAGCGATGCATCTCTCCGTAGACATCTATTGTTTTTATAACGTCATTTTTGTAGGCTTTCAGTCCGCAATTAAAATCGTGTAATTTAACACCACTGGTGTGACGCGCAGCAGCATTAAATAGCTTGCTAGGTAAATTCTTAGCAATCACCGAGTCGTATCTTTTCTTTTTCCATCCAGAAACGAGATCGTATCCATCTTCGGTAATCATTTTATACAATTCAGGAATTTCTTCTGGATTGTCTTGTAAGTCGGCATCCATGGTAATAATCACATCCCCTTGTGCCACGGCAAACCCAGCGTGTAAGGCTTGTGACTTCCCATAATTTTTACTGAACCTGATGGCTTTTACTTGAGTATGCTTTCGCGAAAGCGCATATATCTCCTTCCAAGATTGATCGGTACTTCCATCATCGATAAACAGGATTTCATAGGAAAAACCATTGGCTTCCAGTACTTCTGAAAGCCAATGGTGTAATTCTTTAAGGGATTCTTGCTCATTAAGCAAGGGAATAACAACGGATAGTTGCATATAAGTTGTAATAGATTATGCTGCTGGATTCTCTCTTTTTAGTACTAAACCAGAAATTAAAGATATAATAAATCCGAAGAATAAAGCTAGGATAATTTGTATTGCAGCAAAGAAACCAGCGTTCATAAATGGTTTTGACATTTTTAAACCGGCATCTATTTGTTCTACGCTTAAATCAGGATTTCCTTCTATAGCAGCTTCTCTTTGAAAGTCTATATACTGTTCAAAAAATGTGGGCTCTATAAAGTTTGTAAAAATAATAAAGTAAACAACCCCTAATAACCCAGAAATAACTGAAATCCCTAACCCAATTTTTATGGCTTCACCCAGTTTAAGAAATCCTTGGTTTGATTCTTTGTATTGCTTCATACCATAGACTATAACAACAATCGATATGATAAACCCTAATAATTGTAAAGACCAATGTGGTTGAAATATATTATCTCCTAGCGTGTAATTTACGACGCTGATGAGAATAGATATGACCCCTAATAATAATCCCATATTGATCATTATTTTTTTCATATCTGGTTTTTGTTGTGGGTTGTTATTTTCCATTATATATAAATGTTGGTTATCGTTGCATTAGTACACAAAGATACCAAAACGTTACGTTGTGATTATTGCTTAAAAAATAATAAGGATTTATTTTTTGAATATCAATCGTAAAATATTGATTTATAGTAGTATATTTACTTTTCATATTTAATTTAATAATATAGAAGCTATGAAAATAATTAGTTACACTTTAACAATATTAATTTTTCTAACATTTATTTCTTGCTCAGACGAAGAAACATCGATGAGTCCTGAATTAAATTCAAATTTAGAAACACTTGATTTCTCTTTTTTAGAAAACACTATAGATAACCACTATAAAAGTCAAGAAGAAAATATAGTAATAATCAACACATTCTTGAATAATTTTGATAGAGTTTTGATTAACACTCCTATTGATGAGTTTCTTGAAGAGGATGTTGATATTGAAACTGTAAATAAAGGTATGTCAACTCTAATTTTATCAGATAGAGAATTATATGATTCTTTTCTGGAATTAAAAGAAAATAAAATTTCTATTAGTGATATACGTAGAAATTTAAAAGAGTGGAATAATTCTAGTAGAGCTTTATGCATACCAAATATAGAAGCTTGTGCAAGATCATTAGCAGTGTATGTCAATTGTTCGCCAAATTGTTTAGCTTGTTGTCTTGCTGGGGTAGGTGTGGAAATTCATTGTTGTACTAGTAATCAACAATAATTTACTTTTTTTAATTAAAATTATTGCAATATTGGAAAATATACGTAAATTTGCACCTCGAAAAATCGAGCATTAATAAAGAGTAACGAGATGAAACAAGGTATACACCCAGAAAATTATAGATTAATTGCATTTAAAGACATGTCAAATGATGAAGTGTTTTTAACAAAATCTGCTGCCGAAACTAAAGAAACGATTGATGTTGATGGAACTGAGTATCCACTTATCAAATTAGAGATCTCTAGAACGTCTCATCCATATTATACTGGAAAAGCTAAACTAGTAGATACAGCAGGTCGTATCGATAAGTTCAAAAACAAATACGCTAAGTTTAAAAAATAAACAAGCATATCAATACATATATAAAGCCTTCCATACTTTGGAAGGCTTTTTTGTTTTTAGACCTTTGTATTTTACATACTACTATTAATTTTTACTATACCTACTTATTATTTTTCTTGTTGTCACATAGTATCTTTGCTACACCAAACTATAGAACTTATGTCACAACTATTAGAAGCACTTCAATGGCGATACGCCACAAAGAAATTTGATGCAAACCGCCATTTGACAGATGATAAAATAGCTATTATCAAAAAAGCATTTAATCTTACGGCTTCCAGTTTTGGGTTACAACCCGTCAAATTATTAGTGATACATAATCAAAAGTTACAAGATGAGTTGGTGCCATTGTCCATGAATCAACAACAAGTAGCAGATGCGTCTCATGTGTTGGTTTTTTGCATAGAAAAAAAAATAGATCCATCATATATAGAGGGATATTTTGAAAATGTAAAAGAGATTAGAAATACACCAGACGAAATATTACAACCTTACAGAGACTATTTACGTGATCATTTTAAAAAAGAATCTCCAGAGGCTATTGAAAACTGGGCGACAAAACAAGCCTATCTAGCCATGGGAAATCTACTTACAATATGTGCTCTAGAAAAAATAGATGCGTGTCCCATGGAAGGATTTCAGGCTAATGGTTACGATAAGCTCTTAAAACTTTCTGAACGCGGACTCTCCTCAGTACTCGTAATGCCAATAGGATATCGTGCAGTAGATGATATGTTTGCTGATTTTAAAAAGGTAAGAAAAACACTTGAAGAAGCCGTGATAGAATTTTAAGCGAGTAGAATAATAATATTCTGGCAAGATTCTTGTTATTTCTGTAAAAGAAAATCAAAAAAGAAAATCCTATTTGTGTATCTTCTATAAAATTTTAAATTTGTCAGTGTAAAATCGTATGATGAAGTCATTATTTTTTATTCTTTTTATTGCTATAGCTGGGGTTTCTAATGCCCAAGAAGTAAATTGGCTTACAGATTTTGAAAAGGCAAAAAAAGTTTCTAAGAAAACAAAGAAACCTATTTTGATGTATTTTACAGGAAGTGATTGGTGCGGACCTTGTAAAATGCTAAAAAAAGATTTCTGGCAACATCCAGATTTTGTAAAACAATCTAACGACTTTGTACTGTTAGAGATTGACGTCCCTTTTAGAGATGATATTATTCCACCTTCACTTTTGAAAAAAAATAAAGAGCTTCAAAAAAAATATAACAAAGAAGGCGCATTCCCTACATTATTGGCACTAGATGCCAATGGGAAAGTAAAAAATCGCATCTCTGCTTATAGTATGTTAAGAGACCCTAGTGGATACTTTTCATTTTTGGATAAAGCGCGAGCTATTAGATAGTTGCTCGTTTCTAGCTTTATGAATATGTCTAATAATAACAATACCTTCATGTATTATTTGCAAATTGATGTGCGTAGTTTGATATTTGCTATTAAATGTAATACAGATGTCTAAAGTCGTTTTAATCACTGGGGCTTCCTCAGGAATAGGGAAAACAATAGCATATTATTTATCTGAGAAAGGCTATGTGGTATACGGAACCAGCCGTAACCCTAAAACAACAATGGATGGAAAGGTACGTATGATTCCTTTGGATGTTACACAAACTTCGTCTATCACGCAAGCAATTCAAACAATTCTTAAAGATCAAAATCGTATAGATTATGTGATTAATAATGCAGGAATGGGGATCACCGGTCCTCTAGAAGAAACGCCTGACCAAGAGATAAGACGTGTTTTTGAAACTAATTATTTTGGAGCACTAGAAGTCATAAAGGCAGTATTGCCTACCATGCGTAGCCAACGCAGCGGTATGATTATTAATATAACATCTATTGCTGGGTATATGGGATTGCCTTACAGGGGAATCTATAGCGCTACCAAAGGTGCTCTAGGTATTACCACAGAGGCCTATCGTATGGAACTTAAAGAATTTAATATAAAAATGACAACAGTGGCTCCAGGAGATTTTGCAACCAACATTGCGGCAGGTCGGTATCATGCTCCTATTCTTGATGACTCTCCTTACAAAGAAAACTACGGCAATACATTACAACTTATGGATGAGCATGTAGATGCGGGGATGGATACTCAAGTAATGGCAAAAGTGGTGCATCGTATTATGCAATCTAAAAATCCTAAAGTGCATTATAGAGTTGGTTTCTTTATGCAAAAGTTTAGTATTGCTCTTAAGCGAATCTTGCCAGATACGTGGTATGAAAAACTACTTCTCAATCATTATAAACTATAGATTGTGTATAAGTGTGAGATAAATTAAAACCACACGATTATTTTAGGATTGTTTCTTTACTTATTTTTGCAAAAAATAAAACAATAACACTCTATCCTATGAAATTTTTTATTGATACTGCAAATCTCGCTCAAATTAAAGAAGCACAAGACCTAGGCGTACTTGATGGCGTAACAACAAACCCATCGCTTATGGCAAAAGAAGGAATTACGGGTCGTGATAATATCTTAAAGCATTATGTTGATATTTGTAATATCGTTGATGGAGATGTGAGTGCAGAAGTAATTGCTACCGAGTATGAAGCGATGATCAAAGAAGGTGAAGAATTAGCTGCATTACATGAGCAAATCGTAGTAAAATTACCCATGATTAAAGACGGTATAAAAGCCTGTAAATATTTTAGTGATAAAGGAATTCGTACCAATGTTACTTTGGTATTCTCTGCGGGGCAAGCATTACTAGCGGCAAAAGCTGGAGCGACGTATGTATCTCCTTTTATAGGACGTCTTGACGATATTTCTACAGATGGGCTTAACCTAATAGCAGAGATTCGTCTTATCTATGATAACTATGGTTTTGAAACAGAAATTCTTGCGGCTTCTGTACGTCACACCATGCACGTTATAGATTGTGCAAAAATAGGAGCAGATGTGATGACAGGACCTTTATCATCTATAGAAGGATTGTTAAAACACCCATTAACAGATATAGGACTTGCAAAGTTTTTAGAAGATTATAAGAAAGGAAACTAATTACGTTTTTCTCATACACATAAAAAAGCCGTTTCAAATTTGAAACGGCTTTTTCTATTTTTAGTTATTGATTAAGATAGGCGAGTAGCTCACTTTCAAAATCTGTACGATGAATATTGGCATGGCTATTTAGTATTTTGCCATTCTTATCTAGTACAATCGTTTTACTCAAGTCATTAATCACAAGAGAAATTCTTGCATCCCGAGCATTATTAAATCGGTACTCCTTAGCGGCGTTAAATTTGTGTTGTCGTACGTGTTTTACCCATTTGTCATTTTCGTCATTTACATTAATGCCTATAAAATTAAACTCTGGGTATTTGGATTGCAAGTCTTTTGCTTTTTTGTGAGACTCTTCCAAGTGCATGTGGTTATTGTAGGACCAAAAATAAAGTACCGTTGGTTTTCTTATTCTACTGGATAAGGTCACCATACGTTGCTCTGCATTGATGAGCATTAAGTCTGGAATGATATTTCCAGCTTCCATTTTTTTATGAGAATCATACAACTTTTCTACCTTTCTTTTTACATCAGGTGACGTAATAGAAGCAGACAGAAGCTCAAAAATTTCATCGACCCCTTTCTTATCATTACTATTGGCAATAAATATGGTGGCCGTCCTAAGCAACTTCATATCCTTAAGCTCAGGATTTGTAATAAACTTATCAATCGCCTTTATTTCATGGTAATTGTGTATAAAAGACACAGTGTTGTACGAACGATTCTGGCAATATTCTTTATACGCTTGATGATCTAAAAACGCATTGATATAGCGTTGATAGGCATATAAATCTATTAAGTTTTCGTTGTTGAGGTTTACGCTTTCGCGAAAGCGGTAAAAGTCTGATGGCAATTCTTGTATAAAGCTCAGCTTATCATTTTTCTTATAATGAGAAAATGGATAACTTTCCTTACGTTGATAGTTGTCATAATTTACAGCAGCTTCTGCAATTTCTTTAAACGATTCAGAAACATCATACTTCTGAGAGAATTTATCTAGTCGTTTTGATCTCACTTGATACAGGGAATCCAACAAATTTTCAAAATCCTTTGGCTCTTTTTGATAATATTGTGTAAATCTTTCATTTTCTAATTCCCATTGAAGATACATTTCTATTAAGAACCTACTACGTTCTGCACCTTTACCAGAAAAACTAAGCGACTCATCAAACTCTAGCGTATTTACTCTGATCATAATACTATCACCAGGCTCTATATGTAAAAGCTGATGTTCTCTATGTGCAAATCGGTATAATCCAGGTTTAAAATCTTTAAATTCATATAAAAAACGATTATTGGCATCTAATGGAATAGAATCTACAATCTTATCATTTTTTTCGAGTAGGACATAATTGCTCTTAGGGTTCACAATTTCTCCACCAAGATACGTGCCTTTGGTTTTTTTGTTTTTAGAAGAGTCGCAAGCAGTTAACACAAATAGTGATAAGAGGATGGGTATAATTCCTATATAAACTGTATGTCGTTGAGTATGAGTGATAACTTTGAGTATTAGTAATTAACTATCAAATGTAACTTTTACAAAGAAAATGTCTTGTTAATTAGAAGTTAAAAACACACATCATTTTATTGAAAAAATTAATGATGAACACTATAATTATGTATAAGAGTTTTGGTTATTACAGTAAAAGTGAAATAATAATGATAGTATCCTTTGGATCTGCTTCGCAGTCTCTCCAAGAATCGGTATTTTTGCAGGCTTAAAATATAAATAAATAATAGGGTATGCTTTCAGTTTCTAATTTATCAGTACAGTTTGGAAAACGCATTTTGTTTGACGAAGTAAACACTTCCTTTGTTTCTGGCAATTGTTACGGTATTATTGGTGCCAATGGTGCTGGAAAATCTACGTTTCTAAAAATCCTCTCTGGAAAACAAGATCCTACTTCAGGACACGTACACTTAGAAGCAGGAAAGCGTATGTCTGTGCTAGAGCAAAACCATTATGCGTATGATGAGTATAATGTTCTAGAAACTGTAGTCATGGGTAATAAGCCCTTATATAAGATCAAAAAAGAAATCGATGCGTTATATGCAGATTATTCTGATGAGAATGCAGATCGTATAGGAGAATTGCAATTGCAATTTGATGAGATGAATGGATGGAATGCCGATAGTGATGCGGCAGCAATGCTTTCTAACCTAGGTATAAAAGAAGAACACCATTATACATTAATGGCAGATCTTGATGGAAAACAACGTGTACGTGTACTTATTGCACAAGCATTGTTTGGAAATCCTGATGTGCTTATTATGGATGAGCCTACCAATGATTTAGATTACGAAACGATCAATTGGTTAGAGAATTTCTTAGCAAATTATGAAAACTGTGTGATCGTAGTATCTCACGATAGACACTTTTTAGACGCTGTGTGTACGCATATTTCTGATATTGATCACAGTAAGATTACTCATTATAGTGGTAATTATACGTTTTGGTATGAGTCTTCTCAATTAGCAGCAAGACAAAGAGCGCAACAAAACAAAAAGGCAGAAGAGAAGAAAAAGGAATTACAAGAGTTTATTGCTCGTTTTAGTGCAAACGTTGCAAAGTCAAAGCAAGCAACCTCTCGTAAGAAGATGATTGAGAAGTTAAATATAGAAGAGATCAGACCTTCTAGCAGACGCTATCCAGGTATTATTTTTGACCGTGACCGAGAAGCAGGAGATCAAATATTTAATACGCAAGGATTAACAGCTTCTCTTGACGGAGAAATCTTATTTAAAAACATAGACATAAACCTTGCAAAAGGAGATAAAGCAGTGCTGTTTTCAAGAGATAGTAGAGCGACCTCTGCCTTTTATGAAATCATTAATGATAAACAAAAAGCAGATAGCGGCGAATTCTCTTGGGGAATTACAACGACACAATCCTATTTGCCTTTGGATAATTCTGAGTACTTCCAATCTTCAGATTTAAACCTTGTAGACTGGTTACGCCAGTATGCACAAACAGAAGAAGAGCGAGAAGAAGTACACTTACGTGGGTTTTTAGGGAAGATGATCTTTAGTGGGGAAGAAGCGTTAAAGGCATCTAATGTACTCTCAGGAGGAGAGAAAGTGCGTTGTATGATTAGTAAAATGATGATGAAGCGTGCTAACATCCTTATGGTAGACGAACCGACAAACCACTTAGACCTAGAATCAATTACAGCATTTAATAATGCGTTAAAAAACTTCAAAGGAACTGTAATGTTAACAACGCATGATCATGAGTTTGCTCAGACGGTGGGTAATAGAGTGATTGAATTAACACCCAAAGGAGTGATAGATCGCTACATGACTTTTGATGAGTATATGAGTGATCCGAAAATTAAAGAATTACGTGATAGTATGTATAACTAGCGTTCTGCTTTTTTTTTGAAGTACAAAAGAAAAAACGATACTCTATAAAACACTGATTTATATTGGTTTGTTTTGCTTTCGCGAAAGCGTACTAAGACGTATTTAGACTTTTTTACTAAAGTGGTTGATCAAAGCCCATCCACATACGGCAATAAGACTTCCACTTAATACAATACGCCAGGTAGGTAGCGATTCACTCACAAGAAGCGGTGAGAGCCTCCACGCGGAGTATATGATAATAATGATATTGATAAATACATTAAAAGGAGACCTGCGGTAGGTCTCCTTTTTTCGTGTGTTTGTGGATTTTGTCATCATAATGACAGCATCTTTTTGTTTTGCTAGTTCTTCAAGGTCTGCATCAGGGATATTTTTTGTGTCTAGATGGTCTACCGTATTAGCGATAATATGCTTAGCTTTTAGAACATCTTTTTTGTCGACAAATAATTTAACATCATTGGTATGATCTGCGCCATAACCAGCACGTAAAGCACTTTCTCCATCATCTCTAATTATACTAGTAATTCCAGACTCTTCTAACACTAACTTTAGATGTTGTGTGGTGATTTGAGAGCCATGAAAGATTTTCTCGTATTGAGACTTTGGGAGGATATTCATTTAACGTGTTTTGTCGTATTTGCTATTCCAAATAGCAGGGTTGAAGTTTTTTCCTAATGCAAATCCATAAAATAAAACAACTGCAGCTATAGATTTAAACATAAAAAAGAAAACCATGATATCTTGAGAAAAATCCTGTTTTTTTGTAAACAATCCATCTGGTATGAGTGCAGTAGCAATAAGACTTAAAAGTACAATAAGTACAATTAAGTTCTCAAACGATTTATAAGGCCACATCATTAATTTACGTAGTGGGTGAAGATCATTCCCCCATTTGTGTATTAAATAAAAATAGCCATTCCCCATGGGCGCAAATAATAAGGGATCGTCTGTTTTTTCTAAGACAAACATTTTTGAAGGAGCAATGATTTTAAAACCATCAAGTGTTGTTTCATGTTTGTTTTCTAAATACTTGATTTCATCCAAAGCGGCTTGTGGATATTTACCTTTAAAGTACTTAGAATCTAAGAATCGTAAACGATAATTAACACAAATTTTCTCAATTTGTTTAACATGGAAGATTCTCTCTTTATCAAGAAGATCAAAATTAAATGGGACAAAATGATCTTTATCGACCCCTTTTAAGGTGTCTATAATTCCTTTTTCGCGTAAGCGGTCTTCTTCAAAAACACGTTGTACTTGAGCCAATATATCGTCTCCTGTAGCATTTTTACTGCGTTCTTTGATGAGTTTGTCTTGGATATTAGTTCTGGGAAGTAGCATTTTCTTTTTATTTTAAAGATACGTAGTTTTACGATATATGTCAATACACAATCATACCAGCCCTTCGCTTTTATGAACGTGAAACAAAAAGCCCCGCTTATTTAAAAACAGGGCTGACTATAAAATATAGAATACGTTATCGCAAACTCGCGCCTAATTCTTTTTCAAAGCGCTGTTGTAGTTTACTCATGACCTTATCAATTTGCTTATCCGTAAGCGTTTTATGCTCATCTTGTAATAAGAAACTTACCGCATAACTCTTTTTACCCTCGGGTAAATTCTTCCCTTCGTACACATCAAATAATTGAATGTCTTTCAGGAGTTGCTTTTCGGTTTGTTTTGCGATCGTGTGGATTTCTTCAAATCGAGTTGAAGTATCTAGCAATAATGCAAAATCTCTACGTACAGATGGATATTTTGGGATTGGTTGAAATTTGATTTTATTTCGTTTGGCAACCTCTATGATGTTATCCCAGTTAAAATCTGCATAAAACACATCCTGTGATAGGTTAAACTTTTTAAGAATGGACTTTTTAACAGCGCCATATTCTACCAATTTTGTTTTTCCTAATTGAATCCCCACGGCTTCAGAAAAAATATCATTTTTAACAGTGGCAGTTCTTCCCCTATTAATTCCTAATCGATCTAATACTGCTTGTACAATTCCTTTTAGGTAGAAAAAATCAGTAGTATCATTCGTTCCTTTCCAATGCTCTGCATGACGATTTCCAGTAACAAAAAGAGAAAGATGTTTATCTTCAACGGTACCAGATTCATAGCTGTGGTAAGTTTTACCATATTCAAAGAATTTAATGTCAGAACGCCTCCTGTTGTTGTTATAAGAAATGGCTTCTAGTCCAGAAAATAGCATGGATCTTCTTAAGACACTTAATTCTTGTCCTAGCGGATTCAACATAGTGACGTTGTTCTCTGGGTGTAATAACTCAGAATAGTCTCCATAACTAGGCGTGGTTAAGCTATTTGCCATAATCTCATAAAAGCCTTGAGCAACCAGTTGGTTAGCGACGACATCTTGTACTTTATGATCTTCAAACCTAGAAGAGTTGGCTATCGTAGCATTCAATTTATTACCAAAGTTAATATTGTTATATCCATATACACGCAATACTTCTTCGATCACATCTGCTTCACGGGTAACATCATTACGATAGGCAGGAATGGTCATTCCTAAACCAGATTCAGTCACATTATTAATCTTAATCTCTAAAGAAGATAAAATGGCTTTAATCTGTTCCTTAGGCAACTCTTCTCCTATAAGTTTTGTGGCATTTTCAAAATTCATAAAGACTTGTTGGTCTTCAATTTTTTTAGGATACACATCTACAACCTCACTCGTAATTTCTCCCCCAGCAATTTCTTGTAATAAAACAGCCGCTCTTACCAATGCGTAATCAGTAATATTAGGATCAATCCCTCTTTCAAAACGGAAAGAAGCATCTGTGTTAAGTCCGTGACGTTTTGCTGTTTTACGTATAGAGACTGGGTTGAAATACGCGCTTTCTAAGAAAATAGCGGTCGTACCTTCTGTAACTCCGCTATGCATTCCTCCAAAAACTCCTGCAATACACATCGGTTTTTCTTCGTCACAGATCATCAAATCTTCTTCGTGTAACTCACGCTCAACACCATCTAAGGTGGTAAACTTTGTACCTTTTTCTACGGTTTTGACTTCTATTTTATTGCCTTTAATCTTTGAAAGGTCAAATGCATGCAGCGGTTGCCCCAATTCGTGTAAGACATAATTAGTAACATCTACAATATTATTGATAGGTGTTAATCCTATTGCTTTTAATCGATGCTGAATCCATGCTGGGGATTCTTTCACTTTAAGACCGCTTATCACAAGCCCTGCATACCTTGGAGCTCGTTCTCCATCCATAACATTAACATCTACTTTATTGAGCCTGTTTTCTATTTTAAAGGAAGAGTTAGAGGGTGTAATTAGCTCTGGAGTAATATCTTGCTGCATCAGTCCTGCACGTAAATCACGAGCAGTTCCTAAATGACTCATCGCATCTGCACGGTTGGGTGTAAGTCCGATCTCAAATACCTGATCATTTTCTATTTCAAATACTTCGGCAGCAGCAGTACCAGGAACTAGACTGCTATCTAATATCATAATCCCATCGTGACTTTTTCCTAGCCCTAACTCATCTTCGGCGCAAATCATTCCATGTGATTCTTCGCCGCGTATTTTTCCTTTTTTAATAGTCCACGCTTCTCCTTCCTCTGTATATAGTGTAGTACCTATGGTAGCAACAGGGACTTTTTGTCCTTTGGCAACATTAGGAGCACCACATACGATCTGAACAGGTGTATCTTCTCCTATATCAACCGTGGTAATCTTAAGTTTATCTGCGTTAGGGTGTTGCTTACAAGTAAGTACGTGTCCAATAACAACACCTTCAAGTCCTCCTTTTACACTTTGATAAGATTCGATTCCTTCTACTTCAAGACCTAAATCTGTTAAGAGTTCTCCAGTCTTTTCTGCATCCCAATCTATTTTGATAAATTGTTTAAGCCAGTTATAGGATATTTTCATGAATTAAAATAATAATTTAATAAGTTGACAAAGATAGAATAAGATGCTAAGTAGACAAAGAAGTCGTAAAACTATCTAATAGATATTTTTAATAATTCTGAAGAAAGAATTATGAACAACCAATTCTAATGTATATTATTAATTTTTAGATAGTTGCGTCTATTGTGTTAGTATCCTAACTCGCTTGTAGTATGCACGCATAGGAATAGCATTATTTTTCTGCTAGATTCGCTACGTGATATAGGGATAACAATATAGTAATAAGTAGCTTAGATTGGAATCTTTATATTTGAGAAATATATAAACCCAAACATAATTTTTATGAAAAAAGCATTACTATTTCTAGCACTATTTTGTGTAGCCTCCATGTGCTACAGCCAGATACCATCCTATTATGATGATGTCAACTTAACACTACAAGGATCATCGTTACAGACTGAATTGTCTACAAAAGTCACACAAACACACACTACATTTCTAAGTTATACGCCTGGCGTATGGCAAGCATTGCAAGTTGCCGATCTAGATCCAACAAACTCTAATAATGTATTATTGATCTACGGATATGACGATACGGACGGAAATACCCTCACTGACAGATCAAGAAACAAAAACTTAAATGGAGGAGGCTCAGGAGAGTGGAACAGGGAACATGCCTACCCAAAATCATTAGGAAACCCCAATCTAGGAACTACAGGCCCAGGAGCCGATGCGCACCACATTCGTCCAAGTGATATCCAACTTAACGCACAACGAAGTAATCGTAAGTATGCTGCAGGTGCTGGAAATGCAGGCGTCACCGCACAAGGTCATTTTTATCCTGGCGATGAATGGAAAGGCGATGTTGCACGTATGATGCTCTATATGTACATCCGCTATGATAACCGTTGTTTGCCTTCTAATGTAGGGATCGGAAATGCAGTGGCGAGTGATGCCAATATGATTGACCTGTTTCTGCAATGGAATGTAGAGGATCCCGTCAATGCTTTTGAAGATACGCGCAACGAAGTACTAGCAGGAATTCAAGGAAATAGAAATCCTTATATAGATAATCCAGCCTTTGCTACTCAAATATGGGGAGGTGTACAAGCCGAAGATCGATTTGGTGATACCACAGGAAATCCTGGAAACCCTGGAGATTCTGCAGCATCAGAGCTGTTCTTTTCTGAATATATCGAAGGATCTTCTTTTAATAAAGCGATAGAAATTGCCAACTTTACAGGAGCAGCTATCAACTTATCTCAGTATTCATTAAGAAAACAAACCAATGGAGCAGGCGGTTGGAGTGCTGATTTTTCATTAAGTGGATCATTAAATAATGAAGGAGTTTATGTACTTGCGCATAGCTCAGCAACTGCTGCGATTACAAGCGCAGCAAATACCACAACCACAAACACAGTGATTAGTTTTAACGGAAATGATGCTGTTGGTTTATTCAAAAATGGAGTGCTTATTGACATCATCGGAACCTTTAATGGCGGAAGTGCCAATTTTGCAAAAGACATAACCTTACGAAGAAAAGCAACGGTAGTGTCGCCTTCTACAACATACCTGACGTCAGAATGGGATAGCTTTCCGTCGAATACCAGCAGTGGCCTCGGATCACATACGGTAGAAGGAAGTACAGCTCCTGCAGCCGATACACAGTCACCTACAACACCAGCAAGCTTAACCGCTTCAAACGTAGGAGAAACAACATTGATGCTTTCTTGGAATGCCGCAACAGATAATGTAGGTGTAACCAGTTATGATGTGTATCAAGGAAGCACCGTCATTGGCAACCCAACAACAACGAGTTATACAGTAAGCGGACTCAGTCCTACGACAAATTATACCTTTAGCGTTCGTGCAAAAGATGCGGCGTCCAATGTTTCTAATGTGAGTAATACAGTCACAGTGACTACAGATGCTACCGTTTTTAACTACTGTACTTCTGGAGGAAACAATGCGAGTTATGAACATATCGATTTTGTAGGCGTAGGTGGGATTTCTAATGCTACAGGAGCAAATGGAGGTTATGTTGACTTCACCAACCAAACGGGTGTGATTGGATATGGAGCCAATTCTATTGTATTAAGCGTTGGTTTTTCTGGACAATCCTATACAGAGAATTGGGGCGTTTGGATTGATTTTAACCAAAACGGAACCTTTGACACGTCTGAAAAAGTAGTCACAGGATCGACATCGAGTACGGGGAACCTTTCGTATACGTTTACGGTGCCTACAAGTGCATTAGAAGGAACGACCAGAATGCGTGTAGCTATGAAGTGGAATGGTGATTCAACACCTTGCGAAACCTTTTCGTATGGAGAAGTAGAAGACTATAGCGTGACGATCAGTGCCAACAGAGATGCAGTGACCACAACTACCATTAAAACCGATGGACAATTAAGATTTGAAGCGGCTATTTTTGATGTCCAATTGGCACAACAAGATGATATGCTACGTATCCAAATGGCAGATAGTAGAGTTATTAATTATACAATTTATAATCTGCTAGGTCAGACGGTAACTCAAAATACATTCAGTGGAGCGACGAGCATTACAGGGGTGCGTAAAGGGATGTATGTGATACAGATCAACGATGGGCAACGTGCTATAAGCAAGAAGTTTATAAAACAATAGATTTAGCATATCACTTTAAAAATCGCTTAGAGATTCGTCTTTAAGCGATTTTTTTTGCGGTATATTAGTAGCATTTTGTAAGGAACTTTGGAATCTTACAGACTTTAGTATCCCACATCTTGCTATGAAAAAACTTTTACTTCTTCTGTTATGTCTATCTGCACTTTCGTGCGAAACAAAAAGCCCAACGTTCCGCACTGGTTTTTGGCGAGCGACCTTAGACGTTCAAGACGATAAACAACTCCCTTTTATTTTTGAAGTAAAAGACAACGAAACACTTGTGATTCAAAATGCAGAAGAACGCATTACCGTTGACGAAATCGAAATCAATGGAAAAGAGATTCGGATTCAAACGCCTGTATTTGAAGGATATTTTCAAGGAACTTTTAGCGATGATGGCAAGCAGATTACAGGTGATTTTATCAAACCTAGTTTAGATCGTGTCGTTCCGTTTCAAATGATATATGGAGACGGTGTACGCTTTTCTGCCAACCGAGTAGGTGGGCGCGAATCTGCCTCGCCGGCAGGCAGGAGCGGAAAAAAACCTACCACTACTATCACTGGCAATTGGGAAACAGTATTTAGTGAAAACGGTCCAGAAGACACCTACATCGCCAAAGGAATCTTTAGGCAAGATGGACGGAATGTCACAGGTACATTTAGAACCACAACGGGAGATTATCGGTTTTTAGAAGGCGTGATTGATGGTGATCAGTTACAGCTTTCTACCTTTGATGGAGCGCATGCTTTTTTGTTTACCGCCACCGCCACCGACAGTACGCTACAAGGATATTTTTATAGTGGGAATCACTGGAAAGAACCCTTTCGCGCCAAGCGAAATGAAAACTACGAACTTCCAGACGCCAAAGATTTAACTTATATCAAAGAAGGATATGACGGACTCGCATTTACGTTTCCAGATGCAGATGGTACGATGGTGTCTCTTGATGATGAGCGATATAAAAATAAAGTAGTGCTTGTACAGATATTAGGCTCTTGGTGCCCGAATTGTCTCGAAGAATCTAAATTTTATGTAGACTACATCAAGCAAAATCCTAACCCTGATTTTGAAATTATAGGACTTGCTTTTGAGTATGCACCTACCCAAGAAAAAGCGTTTACAAGCATACAGCGTCTAAAAAACCGATTGGGTATCTCGTATCCTATTTTATTAGCTCAGCATGGCAGTGAGGATAAAAAATTAGCACAAGAAAAACTCCCAATGCTCAATCATATTATTTCCTATCCTACCTCTATTTTTATAGATAAAAAAGGAAAGGTTCGCCGTATTCATACAGGATTTAACGGTGCCGCAACGGGGCAGAAGTTTCTTGATTTTAAAACAGATTTTGATCAGTATGTTAAAAAATTATTGGCTGAGTAGGTCTTAACCCGCATTATGCATTACGAAGTTCTAATAGATAATTCAGGTTTAACAGGAAGCTAACATTTTGATATAAGACTATCTTGTATCTTTTCAGAAACAAAACAACCTTACAAATGAAACATATACAACCATGGATTGCTTGTGCAATCATCTGCTTTTTTGTGTTTAGTATTGACAGTATAGCACAAATCAAAACCCCTGCAACAAGTCAAAAAGCAACCGTGAGTCAAACGGTAGGAATTTCAGATATTACCATTACATACTCCAGACCTAGTGTACGAGGTCGTAAGATTTGGGGAACTCCATTAGCACATTATGGATTCCAAAATCTTGGTTTTGGAACGTCAACTGCAGCACCATGGCGTGCTGGAGCCGATGAGAATACCGTGATTACATTATCAAATGATGCGACTGTAGAGGGAAAACCTATCAAAGCGGGGACTTACGGGTTGCACATAGCACTCGCCGAAGACAATACAGCCACCATCATATTCTCAAATACTTCTACCTCTTGGGGAAGTTATTTTTATGATGAAAAAGAAGATGCGTTGCGTGTCAAAGTGACTACCAAAGAAATCGAACATACAGAATTACTTACCTATCAGTTTACGGCTGTAGATGTAAATTCAGCAACGGTTGCCTTACAATGGGAGAAGAAAGCAATTCCTTTTAAAATTGAATTTGATGTGACCTCCATTGTAATGAACGACATCAGTAACACGCTAAGAGATGGAAAAGGATTTAATCGACTAGCTTGGGAAAACGCAGCGCAATATGCCTTTAGTGTAGGAAATATGGAGAAGGCGTTAGACTGGATCAATAATGCACAAAGTGGTTGGTTCTTTAGTCAAAAAACATTTAATAATGCACAGATTAAATCGGCTATTTTAAATCAAATGGGAAAACCAGAGGAAGCCATGGCAGAAATGGAAAGCGTGCTTGATCAAGCAACTGTATTGGAAGCACATCAATATGGAAGACAGTTAATAGCTACAAAGAATCTTGAACAAGCGGAAAAGGTATTTAAAGAAAACGCCAAGAAAAATAATAATATATGGCCTACGCAGTACGGTTTAGGAAGAGTGTACTCAGCTAAAGGTGATTATAAAACAGCGATTAAGTACCTTGAAAAAGCGTTGAAAAATGCACCGAACCCAGCATCAAAAGCAAACGTACAAGCAAATATTGATATGTTAAAAAAAGGGGAGGACATCAATTAAACTTACATACAATACAATCTTAAAAAGCCTGTAAATACGGGCTTTTTTTGTTTCAAATCGTACAATTCAACTGCTTTTTGAGTATCTTTCTAAAAAAAAAGCGAATGAGGTATTTTATCTATACCCTTATGTTGTGTACTGTTTTGCTATACAGTTGTTCAGATACTGATGATGTTATTACATCTGTTGATACCTCTACCGAGTTTCCAGATTTTTCATTTTTTAATTTCTCAGAAGATACTGAGTTGTTCCAATATCAATTTACTGCCTTTGATCAGATGGGAAGTTTTTCAGATGTAGCCGCACTAGATGGTATTAGCCCTAATATACAACGCGTAGAAATTGCAGGAGATGTCGCAGGTTTGTATGCAGGGAATATGGTCTGGTTAAAAAATGTACGAACAGGAGGTGTCGTTTCTGGAATGAACTTTTTTGATGAATCTGATACCGAATTTCGCAGTTGGACGATTAATTCTGAACAAGAAGTGTTTTCTGGCTATAATGACTCAAATGCATTAGATAATTTTAGACTTCGTGTGATTAGCTTGAATACAGGTGTTGTGTCTGATCTTCAAATAGGTGCCCTCTCGCAAAATAGTATTCCTGTCTATCGCAATGACCGATTGGTCTTTTACGAAAATCAAACGAGTTCGAGTGGCGGACAGCAATCAACGCTGGTTGTTGTAAATACCGATGATGCTGAGATGCTCAATCTAGAAGTGCTGGCTGGTGTTCATGTTTTCGGACTTGTTTTTGGCGATGCTAATGATTTTTACGCCTTTTTAAGCAACAACACTTATGTGCGTTATGATGCGACAACCTTCACACAACTAGAAACAGGACCTTCTTCTTTCAATCGGTTTTTGGAGGGTTCAGAACAGGTTGTCAACGGAAAACTTTATTATACGTTTATGCAATCAGAACCTGCAGTTGTCGAAGATTTTCCATCCATATATGACATCGCTTCTCAAGAAACTACTTTTGTAGATATCACGCCAGAATTGACCTCACTTGCTGATGAGAATGAATGGACAGGTGTCGTACGGACTACCTTTACGTATGTTGCTAATTTAGAAGCTTGGTTGATTGGTTATCGATACCTAGATACTGTTGGGAATGAAGTAGGAGGGATCGCAAAATTCTCTAATGAAGGAGAACTACTTATCAATCTTGAAGTCGATTATTTCCCGTGGAATCTCGTGGTATTGGAGTAGTTCTTAGCTTATAAAGTTCCAGATATTCTCAAACTTGACCATTTGTGCATACATAAATCGGATGATTTGGTTTTCCGCTTTCGCGAAAGCGGGATCATCTTTCACTACACCTCATGCGTAACTCTGAGCAATTTTCAGGATCTTATGATCACGTCTCAAGTTGAAAAATCTTTGCTTTCAATTCACAATAATAAATTAAATATTAATCTTGATTTTACATTTTTATATGTGCTCATTTTTTTACATTAAGAGCTTAAATTAATATAACCTGATATTTATTATGAGTAAATTAAATCTTAAGAAAAAAGTAGTATCTGTTTTAACAGATGAACAACAAGCTTCAATTAAAGGTGGAGGTACAACCTCTTATTCTAATTGTACTGGTTTCCTCTGCTGTAATCAAAAACCTTGTGTAGTGCTAACGGATGGTCCTGCAGCAACGTGTAGAATGCAAGATTGTAGCACTCTTTCAGGTGGAGATGAGACAATTGAAAATGTTAATTAAAACTTTTTCTACCTAAATATTGTTGATATTAGTTTCTGTTAAAATGTTTTTTTTGTTTTGGCTTAGTATTTTTTTTATTCTGACGTTGAAAATGATTAAAAATGTTTGGTTTTATTGATTCTATTTGGCATATTAAAGCCTTTAATCAATATTAACTAATTATTTATTATGAGTAAATTAAATCTTAAGAAAAAAGTGGTTTCTGTTTTAACAGATGAGCAGCAAGCTTCGATTAAAGGAGGAGGAACTACGTCTTATTCTAATTGTACTGGTTTTTTATGTTGTAGCCAAAAACCTTGCGTTCCTGCGTCTGAAGGTCTTGGAGTTACATGTAGAATGCAACCTGGCTGTAGACCAAATGATACATTTGGACCACCAGAAATTGAAATTCAATAGATAAAATCTAAAGAGATGTTAGGAAGATATTTATCTTACTAATATCTCTTTTTTTTAATTTATACTGTTCATACACTCAAATTTAATTTATTGAAAAAGTTAACGGATTCCGTAAAAGAAAATATAGAAAAGGAAATTAAACTTATTTCTGATTACTTGTTTTCTTGGGATAAAATAAAAGTAAACAGAAATTCAAATCATATTGGTATTCTTTCTGGTCTCCCTGGAGTTACATTGGCGTTATTGGACTATCTCCAAGTAGAGCCTTCTACGAACAACAGCCAGAAAAAAATCTTAAAAGAATACCTCCAAAACACATTCAAAATTCTTGAGAACAGTGAATACATCACCTCTACGTATTGTGATGGTCTATCAGGATATGGTTTTTTTTTATTGAAATTAAAAAGCCATGATTTCATAGACGAGAATGATGGAGATTTATTAAATGATATTGATGAGATTTTAAATGATATTGATGATATCCTTCTTGAGCATATAGAAGAATTTTACCAACAAGATAATTTGGATATTTTACACGGATTGGTAGGATTAGGACTTTATTTCTTAGAGAGAGAACATACTCTTGGAGTAGATAAAATCACAGAAATAATAATGAGTAAAGTTTTCAGAACCGAAGAAGGCTATGTGTATTGGAGAAAATATGATAAATACGATAATTACAAGTCGGTTATAGACTTGGGGAATGCTCACGGAATGGGAGCAAATATCTTTTTTCTCACTAAGGTATTGTCAAAAACACCAGAGAACGAAGAAATTAAAGAAATTATAGACAGTGCAATAGGCTTTTTTCTAGATAACTCACAAGAAATTACCGATGAGATCTATTGTTATTATCCTTTGAAAATAGAAGCTGATGCTTATGATGCAAACTCTTTTGAGCCTTCAAATTCTAGATTAGGATGGTGTTATGGTGATTTAGGTACTTTATACACTTTGTTGATGGCTAGCAAACACATTGATAATAAAAAATACTACGACATCATCGTGGATAAATTAGCACACGTTGCAACTAGAACGTATGACAAAGAAGGCTTTATCATAGACGCAGGGTTTTGCCACGGGACTAGCGGAATTGCTTTGTTATTTAATAATGTATATGATATAACTGGGAAAGATGTTTTTTGGAAAACCGCCACATACTGGCTAGAGCAAACTCTAATTAAAAAAGATAATACACAGCCAGAAGGATATGTTAATTACGGATTTGTTATTGAAAACTCTGACGAAAAAAATATTTCAATTTTAGAAGGACTTGCTGGTTTATTAGTAAGTTATCTTAAATTTTTACATCCAGGTGCTACAATATCAGAGGAGTTGCTCATGATAAAATATTAATAATTGTATGATGTCTAAAAGTATCTATATTTTCATAATTGTATTTCTTTATTCAACCTTAAATATTTCTGCTTCAGAGAAACAAGAAGTCAGCGATATATCAAAATACAAACAATTTGGTCTTGTTTGGGGGCTACTAAAATATCACCATTCAGAAGTAAGTAACGGTAAATATGATTGGGATCAAGTATTTATTGAAAATATTGATCTTTTAGGAGCAATAAAAACTCAAAAAGATCTCAATACATTTCTGTTCAATTTTATTTCTTCATTAAAGGAGTCAAAGATTAAACGTGCTAGTGAAAAGGAGGGGTTATTAAAAAATAATTATGATTATAAATGGATTAATTCATACCCATTTGATGAAAGCTTAACTAAAAAATTAGAAGCATTAAGAGATAACACAAATATTAATGATTTTTATGTTTCAACAGGAAGACTTAGTAATATACCTACTTTTAAAAATGAAAAGGGGGTAAAAGAATTTGATTATAAAATTAAAAGCCACAGATTATTATTGCTTTTTAGTTTTTGGAGCTGCATACAGTATCATTACGTAAATAAATATTTGATGGATGATAACTGGTATGAGCTATTAGATGGTTATATTGAAAATTTTATATATGATCATTCTAAATTGGAATTTGAAATATTAAAATCTACATTAATTGCATCTCTTGACGATTCTCATGCATACTACGTATCACCAGTAGTAAATGATTCTTTATTCAAATATAAACCTTCCTTTGGTGTAAGAAATGTGAATGATACGCTAGTAATTACGGCTCTTTATAATAAAAAACAAGCAGCGAGAGATGGTATTGAATTAGGAGATCAAATCCTTGAAATTGAGAATGATGATATTAAAACGAGTCTTGCAAAAAAGATAAAACCAATACTTTCAACATCAAATAACGTTTTTTTGAAAAAATGGACGCGTTGGCTATTTTTTAACCCAAGTGATTCTATTAAAGTTAAAATAAAGAAGAAAAATAAAACTATTAAAACTCAATATCTTCATCTTTATGAAAATTTTGAAGTAGAAGACTATGTTTCATTAAAATCTACTTCAGGTATTGAAAATAAATGGCAGTTTATTAAGCCTGATATAGGGTATATTAGTTTGGCTTCCATCACAAAAAAAGAATTAGATAATGCCTTTAAAGAATTTTCAACAACAAAAGGGATCATAATTGATTTAAGAAATTATCCTAAGACTATTTCGGAAGATGATATAACAAAACATATTTATCCTGAAAGAAGAAGATTTATAAAGGTACTTTTTCCTATTCAGGATAGACCATCTATGGTACAATTTGATGAAGCGCCACTTAATTTTATAAAAGATCCTTTTATGAGTGGTAGCAGGAATTCAGATTATTATAAGGGAGAAATCATTCTTTTAGTAAATCACACAACACAAAGTAAAGCAGAATATATTGGGATGGCGATACAAGCTTCACCTAATTGTACAACTATTGGAGAAAGTACAGCAGGTTCTGTAATGAATATTGCAACATTTACAATGCCAGATCAAACAAATGTAAACTTTACTAGTTTAGGCGCTTTTTATCCAGATGGAACTGGAGCTCAAAGAAATGGTTTAAAAATAGATTATCAGGTTCATGAATCGACTTCAGACTTTATTAAAGATCAATATATAGTTAAAGGAATAGAGTTGATAGAATCTGAAAAAAATCCTAACTAATTTATGTATAAAACTTTTGACACGTATGTGTTGCGCACACCTCTTTTACCCATAGATTTTCTGATTGAACTCACTCAAAAAAAAATGGTTTCAGATGATCAATTAAAAGAATTATTTTCTAACCCTTTAGTGAAGGAATCTATTTATTTAGCATCACCAATACTTTTTAAAGAGATTAAAAAATGGTCGCAAGATAAAAATCCCGATACAAAAGGTAAAATACGAAACTCTTTTTTAAAATATTTATCTAGAATTTCATCAAGACCAACTCCATTCGGATTGTTTTCAGGTTGCTGTATAGGTGTTTTTGATACGTCTAATACTATTAGACGCAATAATTCCTTAAATAAGAGACACACGAGGTTGGATATGAATTTAACAGGAATCATAGTTAAACATATACAAGAAATTCCTTCAGTACGAGAACATCTATTGTTTTATCCTAATAATAGCTTGTATGAAATAGGAGACTTAGTACGATTTATTGAAGCTAAATACAATAAAAAATTAATTTTAGTAAATAAATTAATAGAAGTAGAGGCTTCTGATTATTTAAAGGAGGTTATCGATTTTTGTTCTGATGGAAAAAAAATAAACGAACTTTCAGAAATTCTTGTTTCACCCGAAATAACGTTTGAAGATGCAAAAGAATTTATTACAGAATTAATAGATGAGCAGATTTTAGTTGGTGAGATAGAGCAGACGGTCTCTGGAATAGAAAACTTAGATCATATCTTATCTGTTTTAAGTCAAATAGATGATTCGACACCACTATATAAGACACTTAGTTCTATAAAGGATAAGCTAAATGAAATGGATAGTAACGTTATAAATAGCATCGCTATTTATAATGAAATATTAAAATTGCTAGATAGTCTAGGGATTACGATTGATGAAAAATTCGTTTTTCAAACAGACCTTAAAATAGGAACTTCTCACAATACATTATCAAAAGAAATTAAAAAAGATATAGATGAAGGTCTCATAGCAATTAATAAAATTGCTACTTTAAAAAATCAAAATACCAACGAAAATTTATCGAGTTTTAAAAAAGCATTTTACGATAGATATGAAACAAAAGAAGTTCCTTTAGCTTTAGTGCTTGATAAAGAAATGGGACTAGGATATCCAGCTAATTCTGGAGAAGGAGACGTTAACCAACTTATTGACGATATTGTCTTTGGGAACTCTTCAAAAACATCTTCTAGTACTACTTTGTCGTCATTTGATATGATGCTTCTCAATAAAGCTATTGAAGCCGATAAAACAGCCAAAAAAATTATAGAAATTAAAGAAGAAGACCTTCCTTCAATAGACGGTAATTGGTTAGACCTTCCAGATACCTTTTCTACCATTGCCCAAATTGTTAATATAGAAGACAAATATCAAGTACTTTTAAATTTTTTTTCAGGATCAAGCGCAGGAAACCTATTTGGTAGATTCTGTCATGGAGACAATAGTATAAAGCAATTTGTGGAAGAAATTATAAATTTTGAAGATGATTTAAATCCAGATAAAATTTTAGCAGAGATTGTACACTTGCCCGAAGATAGATTAGGTAATGTTTTAATGAGACCTTCATTACGTACTTATGAAATACCTTTCTTGTCAAGATCAACAAAAGAAAATAACTATCAGATTCCTGTCAGTGATATTTTAATTTCAATCAGAAATAATCGCATATTTCTTAGATCAAAGAAATATAATAAAGAGGTTTGTCCAAAACTAACTACTGCACATAGTTTTAACCAAAGTACCCTTCCTGCTTATCGCTTCTTATGTGATATGCAATCCCTAGATAAAAGAAATATATTAGTATTTAATTGGGATGGATTATCCAATGTGCGAACGTTCTTTCCTAGAATTATTTATAAGAACATTGTTTTATCTTCTGCTAAATGGAAAATTACATCAGATAAAATGAAATCGCTACTTGAAGAAGAAGATGATGACCTTCTTCTTCAAAAAACAAAAACATTTATAGACGATCATGAACTTCCTGATATGGTCTATCTAGCAGAAGGAGATAATAAATTACTGATAAATTTGAGTAACCTGTCTAGTATAAAAATGCTACTCAGTTTAGTGAAAACTAAAAATGCTTTTCTTCTAGAAGAATTTCTTTTCTCTGGAAATGCAATATGTAAAGATGATGAGAACAAGAACTATGTTAATGAGTTTGTCTTTTCATTTTATAAAGATGTAATACAATAGAAAATATTTATTGATGAGTTCAATTCCAAAACGGGTATTCATTTTAGGTGATGAATGGATTTTTTTTAAAATATATACAGGCGTTAAGTTTGCAGACACACTACTTACTGACCACTTAATGCCATTAATTAATACTTGGAAAAGTAAAAATTATATAGAGAAGTGGTTTTTTATACGATATTATGATCCTGAATTTCACCTTAGAGTTAGATTTCTTGTTTCAGACAAAGAGAATCTTACTCTAATTATTAAAGATATGAACGTATTGTTTTCAGCGCTTATTCAACAGGATTTTGTGTGGAAATTGCAAACAGATACCTATGTAAGAGAATTAGAAAGATACGGAATACAAAAAATTGATCATGCTGAAACTGTTTTCTGTCATGATAGTGAAATGATTGTAAGTGTTTTAAAGCATATTGAAAACGCAGGCAATCAAAGTCTTCGCTGGTTGACAGGACTGTTAATTATAGAGGACATTCTAGATGCATTTAACTTAACTATTGAAGAGAAAAAAGACCTAATGGAACAATACATCACTTTCTTTAGTGATGAAATGAGTTACGATAAGTTTCTTAAAAGACAACTCAGTTTGAAGTATCGTAACAATAAACGTGAAATAAATAGTTTTTTAACACGAAATGCAGCGCATCAAGCATTGATTGATATAGTTTCTTACAAAAAAGAGAATACGCATCAATCCATGCAGGAAATAGTAAATTCAGAATTAAGTTCTGAATATCGAGGAGAATTGATTTTTAGCTTATCACACATGAGTCTCAATAGGTTGTATAGGACAAAAAGTAGAAAAAATGAATTCGTAAGTTACCATTTACTACTTTACTATTACGAATCTAAAATTGCTCAATTAAAACATAGTAAGAAGTAAACAGGTGAATAGGTGTGTATAAAGCTAGACTTAGCTTATAAAACTCCAGATATTCTTAAATTTGACCATTTGTGCATACATGAATCGGATAATTTGGTTTTCCGCTTTCGCGAAAGCGGGATCATCCTTCACCACTCCCCATGCGTAACTCCGAGCAATTTTCAGGATATCATTATCCCGAATGATGTCGCCTATTTTAAGATGTAAGGCTCCACTTTGTTGTGTACCGGTGATATCTCCAGGGCCTCTAAGCCTTAAATCGACTTCTGCGATCTCAAAACCATCGTTGGTGCGTGTCATCGTTTCCAAACGGACTTTAGAGTCACTAGAGAGCTTAAAACTGGTCATCAGGATACAATAACTTTGCTCCGCACCACGACCCACGCGCCCTCGTAATTGATGCAACTGACTCAATCCAAAACGCTCTGCACTTTCAATAATCATTACCGAAGCATTCGGCACATTCACGCCGACTTCGATCACGGTGGTGGCGACCATGATTTGCGTTTCGCCTTTAATGAAGCGTTGCATTTCATACTCCTTATCGGCAGCTTTCATCTTCCCGTGTACGATGGAAATCTGATACTTGGGGAGCGGGAATTCTCTTGAAATACTCTCGTATCCATCCATCAAATCTTTGTAATCCATCGCCTCCGATTCTTGGATTAATGGGTACACAATATAGACCTGTCTGCCCTTCTTAATTTCGTCCCGAATAAAGGCAAAAACTTTAAGCCGATTGGCATCATATCTGTGCACTGTTTTAATCGATTTTCGACCGGGTGGAAGTTCGTCAATAACGGACACGTCGAGGTCTCCATAAACAGTCATCGCAAGCGTTCGCGGAATAGGAGTAGCTGTCATCACCAACACGTGTGGTGGGTACTCATTTTTGTGCCATAACTTGCTTCGCTGCTTGACACCAAAACGGTGTTGCTCATCAATAATCGCAAGTCCTAAATTCTTAAATTTCACTTTATCTTCGAGCAAGGCATGAGTACCAATTAAGATGTTTAATTCGCCATTTTCGAGTTGCTCATGAATACTACGTCTATCTGAAGTTTTGGTTGAACCTGTGAGTAATGAGATTCTGGTATTCAATGGCTTGCATAATTCAGCTAATCCGTTATAGTGTTGGACTGACAAAATTTCAGTCGGTGCCATTAAGCAAGCCTGAAATCCGTTGTCAAGGGCTATTAACATTGATAATAGCGCGACAATGGTCTTTCCAGATCCTACATCTCCCTGCAACAACCGATTCATTTGCGCATTAGAGCCCAAATCAGCACGAATTTCTTTAAGAACTCTTTTCTGAGCACCTGTTAATTCAAAGGGTAAATGTTCGTTGTAGAAGGTATTAAAATTAGCTCCAATATTTTCAAAGGGATAGCCTTTTATTTTGGTTTTATGCATTCGGTTTTTGAATGCTAATTGCAGTTGAATATAGAAAAATTCTTCGAATTTTAAGCGATATTGTGCCTTTGCTAAATCAGCTTGTGATTGTGGAAAATGAATGTTAAAAAGCGCTTGATTTTTAGGCATTAATTTCAAGGCTTCAATGATGGGTTTTGAGAGGCTTTCATGTAGGTGATTTTTGGCTTCTAGAAAGAGCGTTTGCATGAGGGTGTTTACCACCTTATTGGTGATGCCTTTATTGCCTAATTTTTCTGTACTTGGATAGACGGGTTGCATGGCACTTCGCAAACTTTTTTCGTGATCGGCGAGGAGTTCCATTTCGGGGTGCGGCATGGAAAAACTCCCATTAAAATAATTAGTTTTTCCAAATATCACATAAGTCGTATTGAGTTTGATACTTTCCCGAATCCACTTCTGACCTCTAAACCAAACGAGCTCCATAGTACCTCCATCATCTTTAAAAGTTGCGACGAGACGTCTCCCTTTTCCCTCAATCATTTTTAAACTCGTCACTTTCCCGATCACTTGTACATCGGCACTATTGCGTTCTAATTCTGAAATGGTATAATACCGCGTCCGATCGATATATCGATTGGGAAAGAGATGGATGAGGTCTTGATAGGTATGAATCCCTAACTCCGCACGCAACAGATCGGCTCTGTTCGGGCCAACGCCTTTGAGGTAGTCGATAGGTGTCTGAAGGAAGGTGGGATTCATTAAGGCTAATTTAATCCAAATTTTACAGGCTAGGAAAATTTTTGTTGGCAGGAAGTTACTTTTTAATCTTTTCTAGTTCCGCAAGTCGCTTACGATACCTATCAAAAAATAAAATAGGATGTATCTTTAGAGAACTGGACTAAGGCTTTCTATAGGATACGGTATTGTACTTTCATTATTTCTCTTATTCACATTTGAGTATCGCTCTTGCCATCTTTTCAGAAATATTTCCTAAAGGATTAAATGGATCAAGAATTAGTGTGTATACATCAAAAGGAATTGAAGTTTAGTTGGATATTTGAAAAAAATATAAATGGAAAACATATTAGTAGCAGGTGCAAACGGCACTACAGGAAAAAAAATAGTTACTTTACTTAAAAGTTCTCAGTACTTCAATCCAATAGCTATGGTTCGAAAAGAAGACCAAATAAAGCAGTTTGAAGATATGGGAGTCCAAACCGTTTTAGGCGATTTAGAAAAAGAAGTTTCTCACACCACCAAAGGGATTGATAAGGTGGTGTTTGCTGCAGGTTCTGGTGGAAAAAACGTAGTTAAAGTTGACCAAGAAGGAGCAAAAAAATTAATGGATGCATCTAAAGTAGATGGTGTTTTGAAATTTGTCATGTTGAGTTCTATGGGAGCAGACCATCCTGAAAAAGCAGACGATTTACAAGACTATTTGAAAGCGAAACATAATGCGGATGAATATTTAAAAACAAGTGGTCTTAATTACGCTATTGTTAGACCAGGAACTTTAACTAATGACAAAGGGACTGGTACGATTGATCTTCAAAAAAGCCTAAATCGTAGCGGTTCTATAAGTAGAGATGACGTAGCCCAAACACTCGTTAGGTCATTATACGACGATGCTCCACACCACACCACTTTTGAAATTTTAGAAGGTAATACCCTTATTGGTAAAGCGCTAAACAACGTTTCTTAGTCTTTTTAGTAAAAATTAATGTCTAGTCGACATAATGATAAAAAGGCGAGTCATCGAAAGAGGAATGAAAATTCAGCGAAACTTAATTCTAGACGCAGTATACGAGTAGGAAATACGTATACTTTTTGTAATTGATATTTATTTCAATGCCTCCTTCTTCCAATATTCCTTTTTCGTTTTTTTTTGGTTGTAGTAGCCTACAAAAATTAGGGATAATGGAAAGAATAGGATGATTGCTATCCATTTTAGAATAGTGATGATACGGTTCATTTGGATTCTTGTTTGATACAATGTTGTTTGAGCATCTCTCTCGCTTTTTGATCTCCTAACCTCGCAGATTCAATAAAGTTTTGACAGGCTAGTAAAGAATCTTTTTTTCCGATGTAGGCTTTTCCTAAGTAGAAATAAGAATCCTTTACCGCATAATTTGCTTTTAAGGACTTGTTAATATCAGAAATCGCTTTATCAAACTTTTCTATTTCTAGAAATTCGACACCGCGATCAAAATAAATTTCACTATCGTAGACATTGTAATTCATATCACTATCAAAGCTTTTTAAATCAAAATTCATTTGAAAAGCGATCACCCCTCCATTTGAACTAGGAAAACTTTTTAGAGCACCTTCAGTTTTAAGGGCTTTGGTATAATAGGTAATGGCTTTGTTGTGTTCTTTTAAAGCACTATAACTATTTCCAATATTGTAGAGTGCCATTGTATTATCACCATCAAAGGCTAAAAGTTTTTTATAATCAGTGATGCTTCCCTGGTAATCTTCTACTATTGATTTATAGACACCTCTGTTTAAAAGAGCAGGCCTGAACTTCGGTTCTTTAGCAATTGCTTTATCAAGGTTTGCAATGGCTTCTTCGATTTTTTTCTCCTTCCTTAGTTCCAAAGCTTTGTTATAATACTCACCAGCGGGTGTAAAATCACAACTACTAAAGACGAAGAGTAAAAGGAAGAGTAGGATAATCTGTTTTGGCATTTACTGTTCTAATTAGTAGTTTTTTTATCGTCCAAAATAGCACAAAACTAGCTTACTCTTACTGATTTTTTGAAAAAACAGCGTCAGTACATGTAATCATAAACAAACAGCGTGTGAACACGTATACGCTTTCGCGAACCTGCCTGCCGGCAGGCAGGAGCGGACACTACAAAACCCATTTTTACAGTAAATACACCACCATAAATCCCAGATACGTACCTAGCGCATTCCCCAGAGAACCCACAAGAATGGCGGGTAATAAGAGTTCTTTACGTTTAAAGGTTTCGGCGAGGGCAATGGCCGTGGTGCCTCCACCAATATTGGCCTGACTCACAATCGAAATCATATCCCAATCTCTGTAGATCAGTCCGCCAAAAAGAATAGTAAATAGGCCGTGAAGCATCACTGCCAAGGCTGTAAAGCCAAGTAACGTAAGTCCGATATCTTTTAATTCCACCACAGCACTGAGTTCGCAATACGCACCAATAACTGCCAGAAAAATATAAACGAGATAGAGTCCTAACGTCTGACTCCCTTTCAATTGAGACACAAAAGGCACTTGGGCGAGTAGAATCCCTAGGGTCGAAATCGTAATCATCGAAGGTATTTGCGGTACGTAAGTCGCTAATAGATCAGAGGCAAAATAAGCGGCAAGTCCTAGAAACATCAGCCACATCAAGCTATGCGCATTAATCCCTTCACGTTCCTGAGTCTTGGTGGTTTCTTTGGGCGTGTGTATTTTTTTATCTTTCCAGAATTTACGTAAGAGTGCAGGAAATGCAAGCGTGACAATAATCCATACCGTAGTCACTACATTATCGATGGCTATCGTACCCGCATATAAAACCCCACGTTTTTGAAAATCATACTCCAAAGCAACCGCATTAAAATTAATACTTCCCCCCGTATACGTTCCTGTGAGCATTCCTGCAATGATATTGGCATCTTCTCCTAATACTTCTTGTGGCGAAATGACATACCACGAAATCAAAATACCTAAGGTGGTCGCCAATGACCCAATTAAAAATAAAATAATCATAGGTGCTCCCGCTCTTTTGATAGAGGACAAGTTCACGCCAAGCAATAAATAAAAAATCGAAATAGGAGCGAGGTAGGTAAAAATCCCATCATACAAAGGAATCGAGTTAGATGCTGACGGAATCAGTTGTAAGTTGGCAATCACAGCGGTAAAAAGAATAGCAAGCAAGGCAACCCCTAATTTTTTACCTAGGTTGGTTTTGGCAGCATATACAGCCAGAATCACCATTGCAAGGAGCATGAGTAGGACATACACTGGGTTTTCAAGAAGGGTCATAAGCACTCATTGGTTATCACAAAATACGATCTACAGCTCAATATACGAGATTTTATCATCAGATGTCTACCGATGTAGATATATGATATTCTTGTGGAAAAGCTTCGGGGGAGAGGGATAGGATGTGTTGTTTTATTAGAGTTGTGGGTTTGGGTGATGGTTACAGTTATTATAAGCTGGTGTTTTTTACATTTTTAATAAATTTGGACTACTTTATAGTATAAGTTTATCCTTAAATGTTTTACTTTTAATTTTTAATTTCCATTTGTTTAATTTTTAGGAAAATCATTTAATTCAACAGCAAGTAATTATGGATGTCGATATTTCTAGAGCCGCAGACCTTTTCTTTCCAAACCCGTCGTTAGAACTAGTTTATTTCGAAGCTATTGCGAACGCTATAGATTCAGGAAGTACTAAAATAGATGTAAAAATAAAGGTTAAGAATCTGAAGGATATAGATGCCTTTTCGCTTGAAATTGAAGATAACGGCGAAGGATTTAAAGATGAGAATTTTAATAAATTTAAAGAGCTACTTAAGACGGAGGAGAAGGATCATAAAGGAGTAGGTAGGTTAGTATTTCTAAAATATTTTCGAACCGTTGATATTGAAAGTTATTATGATGATAAGAAGAGAACTTTCGAATTTGACCGTTCATTTGATGGCAAGTCTTTAGTCGTTAAGCATGAGAATACGAAAACTGGAACTTTCTTGAAATTATCTGGTTACAGGAAGGACAAAATCAAGGCATACAACTATGTAAGACCACTTGCTTTAAAGAAGTCAATATTGCTTCATTTTTTCCCATTACTTTATAAAAAAAAACTTGCCAAGGAAGAACTGTTAATAACCATTTCACTCGAAACCACAGAACCTAATCCAGATTACGAATTTGCTTCAGATTATCAAGAGATTAAGCTTGTTGATTTACCAACACTCGAAAAGAGTTCTTTTCATGACGATACTATTTCTTTGGTAGATGAGTTTCATCTGTATTATTCAATACAGAAGAAGGAACAGACTGCTGAAGAGAGTATGAGTATTATAGCTGTTTGTGTTGATAATAGGACAGTAGAAATGAAAATGCCAGGTGGTGAATCTTTGCCTGATGGTTATGAACTGATCTTTCTTTTGATCTCTGACTATCTAACTGGTAAAGTAGACACTTCACGTCAAGAACTTGACCTCCCAGATGCAACTATTAAACAATTAAAAAGGGTGTTTAAAAAACATGTGAGTGAATTACTTAAAGAGAGTATTCCTGAAATTACAGAGAAAAATAAAGAACTCAAAAATTCTCTAGAAAGCACTTATCCGCACTTATATGGATATTTCAAAGATGAATCAATAGGAATAGCTGATAGAGCTGTTACTCTGGAAGCAGCACAAATGCGATTTTTTCAAGACCAGAAAAAACTGCTCGAAGCTACTCACTTGAATGATGACCAATATGACAAGGCTTTGGAAGTTTCTTCAAGATTATTAATGGAGTACATCCTTTACCGTGAGTTTTCATTAAAACGTTTGAAAGAAGCTAAGGCTGACGGAAACGAAGATGATATACATGATGTTATCATACCTAAAACGACTTACAACCACAATGATGGAGACATTGATACTTACTTCAAGAATAATATTTGGATATTTGATGATAAGTTTATGACTTATTCTTCAGTATTAAGTGAGCGTAGAATGGATGAGTTGTTGAAGGAGTTGGCAGGAGAAGATGATGAAGTTGATTCCAATGGAACACGACCAGATATTGCAATAATTTTTTCTGATAATCCCGAGGAAGCTGATAAGGTTGATGTTGTGATTATTGAGCTTAAGCAAGAAGGAATTAAATTAGCAAAGCAAGAGGAAGTTGTCAGTCAACTTAAACAACGTGCTAGAATTCTGAATAATAAGTACGTAGATAAAATTCAACGAGTTTGGTATTATGGAGTGGCTGAGATTGATATTGAGTTTGAAAGGTCGTTGCTAGAAGATAATTATATTCCGTTATATTCGAAGGGAAAAATGCTGTATGGTGAGGAGTTTATAATTCCTGATATGAGTGATAGGTTTAGTAAAATTCCAATTAAATTATTCGTACTAAATTATGATGCACTTATCAGTGATGCAGAAGCGAGAAACTCTTCTTTCATGCAATTGCTGAAAAAAAGTATTGCTGGCGAAACTCGATAATTTTAGTTAGCCTTATGTGATTTTAAATTTTTGCTTACTGTTAGAAGGCTTTTACTTTTGATTTATAATACTTTCCATTTTCCGTTTGAATTTTCCTTTTAGGTTCATGTTTCTTTCATTGCGAAGTTGTTCACAATAATTTTCATAAATTCGCAACACTTCTTCATGAAATTTTCTCCTCTGAATTTTTAATCCATTTCTAGGATTTTCATTGTCAATCCATTCTAACATGGGTTTTTCTCTTATGTGAATTATTGATTTACCTTTAGTTTGTGCTTGATGTAAAAGTCCACATCTAATTTGTTGGTAGAATACAGTAGCCTTTGTTTGATTATTAAAAAAAGATTTAAGTTTATCACTTCTTTGAAAAAAGTCAAAAAAGGACTTTTCATCCATTCCTTGTCCAGTTCTTAATCTTCCATTTATAAATTGTTCAATAGTTTCAATGAGTAAACAATCCAATGACATTATCGCAAATCCAGCAAAAATTCCAACATCACGATTTGGGTTCTGTTCAAGCAATTGAATTTGTTCAAAAAACCTACCTTTCATTCTGTCGTCAAAAATTTCCACAGCTTTAATCCAATCGGAGGTTTTTCCTTTCAGATTTAGATTTCCCCAATCAGATTTATGAAATCTTGGACTGATTTTTATTCCTTTTTTTTTCATTTCGTAGCTTGCGTACAACATTAGCGTAAAACCAATATACAAATTTATATATCTTAACCAAACAAAATCAACAGGTTATCAAAGGATGTTTTTTTTAGTCTAACTAGAAAATGTTAGGTAGGAAAGAAACTTTTGTCTGTATTTTATAAAAATCACTTTTGATACGCGATTTTACTTTGATATACGCGTTTTTTAAAAAATCAGACCTGAATACAAGATAGTATAAAAAAAGGCTTGAGAGAGGGGTAGTGTAGGATGCTTTGTTTTTATTAGGGTTGTGGGCTTGTGCAACGGTTACCGTTGTTAGCAAACGTTAATTACGTCCAGTTTAGTTCTGTTTTTAATTTATGTAAAAATGAACAAATTTGATTTACTAATTCATTATTCAATTGTCTTCTTCCAACTTCTAAATGAAAAGTTTGATGATTATAAATGAATTCAGCGTAATCTTCTTTATTCATATATTCTATATGTTCAGAAAATCCGATTTTATCTTTATTATTTTTTACAAAATTGAATATCGAATTCCAATCTTTGTCCGTTTTTTTTATTTCTCCTTTATGATGTACAATTGAGTTTCTTATTTTTCTGATAGTGTTTAAAAAATTCCATTCTGGATTTAGATTCTCAAAATTCACACTGCAAGATTTTGTCAGATATTTTTTTGCTTTTTCTAAGTCACTTCTTCCGCTTAAGTCATTAATAGAAAAATCAGTCTTATTTTCAATATGATGATGTAAACATATAACTCTTAATTCATATTCTAATATAGAAAACAGTTGGACTAAAAATGCAGTTCTGAAACTTTGAGGATAAAATATTGAATGTTCACTGGCTTTACTTGACCTATTTAAAAATTCCAGTTCGGCTTCGCGATTTTTAAATTGTCCGTCAATCATTAATTCTTCAAATTTCCAATTAACTTTTTCTTTTAGAAACTCAGACATTAGAAATGATTCCATCATAGAATTATAACGAACAACTTTTGTAGATAATTATCAATATTACTATCTAAGATAATTGGTCTTTTCATTTGTTTTCTTAGTGTTTGCTGACGGCTCCATATATGAAAAGTAACGAAGTTAATAACCGATAACTTTTCGGATTAGCACAAAGCCGAATTTTTATATTTTGTTTTTAACTCTTCAATCTTAAAGGCCAAATTTAAAAATTTGACGACTTTCCAAAAACGTCCAAACCATATCGCTAGCAGAGACTTTCGCTATTTTTTATATACAAAATTATGTAATGTTAATTAATTCAGATTTTAATTTTAAGGTGATGTATTTATAGTTCAAAAATGCTTCTTCATTTTTGCCTTCAGAAATTAGAATAATTGATTTTATAACTAATGAGTTATACAAAAATTCCAGAATTTCATTTTTCATTGGATGTTTTTCAATTTCACTAATAATAGACGGTGCAATCTCGTAGTAATTCTTTAAATGTTTTATCCCTTCTTCAAAGCTACCTAAATAGTTGTCCCTGAATTTTCTCAATATCTGAAGTTCATAGCAATCATCAGCTAAGTTTTTATGTGAAACACAAGTGGTTGTTAAAAAACAATCACTATCACTTTTTGAGCCACTTGAACTATTTGATTCACTTCTACCTGTTTTTTCTTCAGTCAACCAACTCTTACCTTTATAGGTAGTTCCATCTTTATCAATTCTTCCTACTTTTTCTTCAGTCAACCAGCTTTTACCTTTATAAATATTGCCATCCTTATCTACTCTTCCCGTTTTTTCTTCAGTCAACCAACTCTTACCTTTGTATATGTTGCCATCTTTGTCTATTCTTCCCGTTTTCTCCTCAGTCAACCAGCTTTTACCTTTATAAGTAGTTCCATCATTTGCTGTTCTTCCTACTTTTTTTTCAGTCAACCAGCTTTTACCTTTATATTGAGTTGAATCATTATATCCAAAAGTATCATCCTCATCTTTTTTGGCAATTTGGTTACCACGAGTACTTCGGCTATTACTATTATTGTATGAGTTGCTATATGAACTACTTGAATATCCTCCTGATGAATATTGACCTGTCGAATAGCTCCCAGAATTTGATGAACTTGAAAATATTTTACAAAAAAAGTATAAGCAAATAGCACCTATTACAATTGTCCAGAACCAAGGGAAAGATGAACTTGGTTTTGAATAAGTACTAGGTGGTCTGTAAATAGGTCTATTAATAGACGTTGTATTACTAAAATTCGAATTCTCTGGCTTAGAAAAAACCCAACCTGTTTTCCCATCAATCGTTTCGACGAGATTCCAGCTACCAAAATTTGAAGGCATTATATTACCAGGTTGTCTTAGCTTAACCCAATTGTATTTACTACTCAAAATTTTTAGAATTTCATTTTGTTTGGCAAACGCAACAACTTTTAAATCATCTGACGATAATTTCATTGTATTCAAAATTGGAAGGTCTTCTAAATGAGATTTTACAAACTTTTTAGATGTATTGTCCCAATCATTAATCGAATAACTAAATGAGCTACGATTGCCTTTAATGTGACTAAATTCTCTTGTAAGAATTTGTATTGCTTGAGAACCAGAAATTTCATTTTGCCTCTTCCTTTTTGACCATTCTTTTTCTATGTATTTCTCTTTGAAAATATTTTGAGAAAAAGAAATATTACCAAAAAGAAACACAAAGCAACTGAATAATAGTAATTTTTGCATCGGGTTCTTCATAACATTAACCCAATATACAAATTTTCACACCCTAACCAAACAAAATCAACAAGTTATAAAAAAGGTTTATACTCCAATGATATAACCAGAAACAAGTGAAGTATCAAAAGATTAAGACATTCCAAATAATCCTTGGTAAGACAATCCACCAATTAACAACCCCTTCACCCTCATAACCCTCACTAAACCTTATTCTTAGCCCCATACAATATCTTGTTGTATTTTTTAGCCCTCTCCAATACCCTCAATCCTGTAAAACACTAATTATTTGATTATAAGTAATTTATATATAATCTCTTATACCCAAGAATACCACTCCCATACTAAAGATGAACCCTTTCATGCTATTTTCTCTGTGAGCCTTACAACCTATCTTTATATTTGAGGTGTTGAAAGGAAGTAATTGATATAAAGACGTTTATAGCTATAAAGCTTTCTGAATACCACCTCAAAATCATAATAACCTTTTAAAACAATTAAAAATGGGAAATGTAACATCAACTATTTATTCAACAACAGCAAAAGAACCAATGACTCAGTTAGACTTTTCTACTGAATTTGAAGGATCAAAGGCAAGTGTAACCATCAATCTTGTAAAAGCAGGAACGATAGTGAGTACAGAAACCTATCCTCTAGATGCTAATAATCATGTAGCTAAAGTTTCTATAGTGGCTAGCGATATCAGTACGGAAGGAACCGTTACGTTAGCAGCCAAAACAAATGCAGTAGTATTTTCTGGAGTTTGTGTATGGAAAGATTCTGTATCTTTTAGAGCTTCAAATGTGGCAGTAGCTTACAGATAGAACGTTTAAATAATAGTCTAGAAAAGGGAAATTCTTTAAAAGAATTTCCTTTTTTTTTGCTCATTTATTGTGAAGAAAAATG
>ERZ651776.762-NODE-762-length-43045-cov-7.466510_pt1 | contig 43045 bp, 19 predicted proteins | sample MGYA00514761_ERZ651776 | MGnify/ENA metagenome assembly ERZ651776
CGACGAAGGCGTTCTCGGTGCCATTATTATTATTATTATTAGTAGTATTAGTATTATTACGACGACGACGATGTGTGTGTGTGTGTGTTGTGAAAGAAACAGTTGCAAGAATTTTTTGAAAAACTTCAATCGCGCGATGAAAACGCGCAACCGACAACCGGACAACGAACAGAGGCAAAAAATAAAAAAGCAAGACAGAATTCTCTCTCCCCCTCACAAAACGACGATGACCGCAGAAGAAGAAGAAGAAGAAGAAGAAGAAGAAGAAGAAGAAGAAGAAGAGTGGACGACTCTGAAACACCAACGCGAAACGAACGTTCCTCCATCTCTCTCCTCCTATGAAGAAGAAGAAGAAGAAGATGGAACAACGTGCGTTTCGTCCGTGTCCGAAGCCATCGATATCGCTTTGCGTGCTTTCGAATCTCGAGCGGAGATGTACTCTCGAGTGAAACGTGCTCACGGGGACGTTTTAGAACGTGTACGCCGAGGAGAGCGAGGAGAGTCGTCGTCGTCCGTCGCTTTTGTGGAATACGAGAAATCGTTAGCCGCGTTTGCTTCGGACATGAACGAGCTGAACGGGAAGTTGAAGCACGTTTTGCAATATCTCGCTCGAGAAGAAGAAGAAGAAGAAAAAGAAGAAGAGGACGAAAAGCGAGTGTGTTTTCAGCTCTTAAAATCGGTTCAAGAACAAGAGAAGGAGAAGTTACGACTGACGACGGTGGAGATGGCGTTGAAGACTCACTACGAGATGAAGAATTGGTCGTGGCAACAGGACGGGTACGTGGAAGAGGAAGAAGAGCGGGAGGAACGAGAAGAGGAGAAAGAAAACGCCTCGTCGGCTTCGGCGTTGAAGCCGTCGTGGGCGACGTACGTCGACGGCGAGAAGAACGACGCGTACGAAGGGCAAAGGAAGTGCTGCGAAGAAGCTCCGGAGCCAACAAAGATTGAGTTTGAAAACGCGATGAAAGAAACGACTGTAGGATTGGAAAATTGTATACAAACGATCAACGACGCGAGAGAGGAGTTGTTGGAAATTAAAGCGTCTTTCTTGTCTCTTTGAGCGGCGAGAACGAGAGAAGAGAGATAGTATCATAGATTAAAGAGATTCGTTGTAGAAGTAGAGGTAGTATATAGTAAAAGGTTATATTTATAGTTATATATAGAGACTAAGGTAGGACTAAGAATCAAAGCAAATTACACGTCTCTCTCTCTCTCTCTTCAAACGTTTGTCGAGTTTTAGAGATTTAACGAGCGAAGCGAGAAAGCGCCGGAAAGCCACTCTCCCATCCTCGCTCTTCTCCTTTCTCTTCAAACTCTCGAAAGCGAGTGCGCGACGAAATAATAAACATGGTCTAAATTAAATTGAATGTAATTCTCTCGTTACGGAGTAAAGAATTACTTCAATTCGGATTTAGCGCCAGCCTCTTCCAAAGTCTTTTGCGCCGCCTCGCAATCTTCCTTCTTCTTACCTTCCAACAAAGTGAACGGCAAGTTGGTCACGGCGTCCTTCGCTTCCTTCAAGCCGAGTTCGGACAAGCCTCTGACAACCTTAATGCACGCGATTCTCTTGTCCGCGGCGACTTCAGTGATAACCAAGTCAAACTCCGTCTTCGCTTCGGCCGCTTCACCACCACCAGCGGCCGCGCCAGCCGCCATGACCATACCGCCGCCCGCCGGCGCGGAGGCGTCGACGCCGAACGTTTCTTCGATTTGGGCGACGAGTTCCGAGGCTTCCATGAGGGTGAGCGTTTTCATCGATTCAATGATTTCGTCCGTCTTGGCAGATTTCAAGGCGATTCTGGCACCTCTCGTCGGCTTAGCCTGTTTTAAACGACGCGGTATATCGGAGTGAAAGAGAACGAAATATAAAGGTCAGCACATGCAGGGGTCCATTGAAAATGCTACTACATAAAGTTGAAGAAAGACGAGAGAAAAATGTGTGCACGTGCGCGCGCGGAAAACAAAAAACCACCCCAAGAAAAACCACCCCAGCTTTTGGCTAAGGTTTTTTCTCTCTCCTCCTCCCAAAAACCTCTCTCTCTCAATTTGAGGGTTAGAATTTCGTAAAACGGGATGAAGAGACGCGTTGGAACGGCACACTCTCGCACAGGTCGCGCGACTTGGACGTAAAAACATCCACGGCGAGTGATTTTCGCGGTCTGCGCGCCGATTCACGTCCGCAACCACCTAAAATCATCGACAGATTACGCGAATCCAGCCGGCTCGTGACCACCGCGACGACGACGCGCAAATGCGAAAAAAAAGAGGAATTTCTAAAGCGCGCGAGCAACACCGCGCGCGACATTTATCAGACGCACCTTCAAGCTAGATTTCGCCATGGTGGCGTTCACGCGAACGGTAGTGGAGCAACTGAGAGTGAAAGACATGTTTATTTTATTTTACGTAGTAAAGTAGTACTGTGTGTGATTGTAATGGCGACGGCTTGGCAACTTTATCTGCTTTTTTGGAGAGGGAAGCCAAAAAAGCTCAAAATTCCTCGTTGCATGAAACTGGTCTTTTTTCATCATGGTTTTGGTTTTAAGCATAAACGCGCAAGACAAAAATGAAGAAGTATATGGATAATATTTCATCAAACTATTTCTCGAGTGATTGATTTCGGTAACTTTTCAAACCCACCGAACATGATCTCACCGTTCGATCCTTGCTTCTTCCCGTCGCGTGCCGTTGGAATCTTTGAAGGATCTATGATCACGTGCTTGATATTTGCACGCCTCCACGTATACGTTACGTGTACCATCCCGTCGCTCGCTTGTATAATCGCCGGGTAACTAAACTCTAACAATCGCCCTCCGCTATCTTCTAAACGCATGACGCGTTCCCACGTGTCCCCGTCGTCGTGTGACACCGCTAACGCTAACACGCCTCGTCCCGCGATGGCGTGTTTGAACGAGTGATTATACACAATCAATAATCGTCCGTCTCGCAATTTTACGACATCGAAACCGGTATTCGGACACGGTATTTGCGAAAATACCGCGTCGGTCCAAATTCGTCCGGTGCTATCTCCGACCGCGGCTACCGCATAACTACTCCTACTCCTGGCCATCATCCGTATGCCGTTCGCCGCGTCTCCTGCGAGCATGCTTTGCTTCCAAAACACCGGCTGAATCACTCTCTGTTGCACGCTCGCCCCTCCGCCTTTTTCGCTCACCGCGAACTTCGCGTACGTCTTGAACTCGTCCTCCATCGTCATCGCCTCAACTACAATCTCCCAATCCTTCCCTCTCGCGCCAAACTCTCGACTACTCGGCAATAAAATGGTACCATCGTCCAACTCTAACGGTTTATTCTTCGCCGGACCGACAATCCCGTTCGGCATCGCCACGGACGAAGACCACGTGTTCCCTCCGTCTCTCGATTTCACGTAATACCCTTTCCAATTTGCCGGCGTTCGTCCGTGCTTATAAAACAAAAATAAATCCCCATTCGACCTTTTAAACAACACCGGGTTCCACGTAGGAACGCCTTTCGGGTGCACGACCAACTCTGGTGCGCTCCATTTCCCGTTTTGATATCGCGCGGTGTAAATACCAACGTCCGGTTTGCTCTCGAACTGCCCCGCAAACCAACTCACGAGAAACTGCCCTGAAGAAATCTCACAAATAGACGACGCGTGATGCGACGGTTTCGGTTTGTGGTCTTTCATGACTAAAGTTTCAAACGTAATGGACGGGTGCTTCACTCGTGTGGATTGATGGTCGTTCTCGTCGTCATCTCGCTGAGTATTCAAAGCGCCAAAACCCGTTCGCGCCGGGCGAGAGATTTCGCCGTGCCAACCGATGAAGGCGCCGGCGCGATCGCCGCCGTTCAACGCTTCTCCGGTACGCGCGAATTCGACGAAGACGAGGAGGAGGAATGCGAGGAGAAAAGAAGGGCGCATCGTGTGATCGCTTCTTCTTTGTCTTCTTCTTCTTCTTCTTCTTCTTCTTTCTGTCAGAGTTTAAATTTGAAGCAAAAACTGATTACTCGCTCATAAAAAGTAAACAAAAATACTTCTAAATTCTCTCTACGTGTACTAGTACCTACTACAACTCTATGCTCTATATATGCTCTCTCTCTCTCTCTCTGTGTGTGTGTATGTATATAATCTAATTTGACTTATCCACGGAAACGACTCGATTGAATCCGGCTAACGTCGCGTGGAAGATGAAGAATGAAAAGAGCATCAATACCGCGATGAACGCGAGATCGGTGGCGTACGCGTCGTTCGATTCCGAAACGTTTACGAAATCGACTAAAGCGCGGTTTTCCGTCGATTCGGCGTCGTCGACGGCAACGCCTAAAAACCATTCTATTAGGTTCGATTCGCTCGTATCGATCAAGTCACGAGTGTAACCGATGAGAATGTCGATGCCGTTTCTTCGAAGGAGCGAGCCGCCATTCTTCCCATAATATTGACTTCGCGACGTTTTGGTTGTTTCTGCGCCGGACCATGCAGAAATGCCGTGCGGATATTGCGTGTACTCTGCGCCGCCTTCGATATCGAAACTCGCAATGTCGAAAATAGCGTTACCGTCGACGATATCTTCTCGAGGGTTACCAAGGTCCATGGGCCACGCAGATAAAATTTTCACCGTCGATTGCTCGTTGATTTTTCGATTCCAAGTCATGATGTAATAACCAGCCAATTGCTTATCGTTCGCTTTGACAGCGCTCAGTCCGTACGGTAATCCATATTCGCGAACATCGATTTTTGCTCTTTCCTTGAGAGAAACTTCACCTCCACCTTCAGCGTCGACGACTATGTCGAAAAGCATGACGCGATAATTCTCTCGATCCGCGACGGCGAGTTCGGTACCATCCATCGATATCGCTAACGCGTGTGGTACGTTTAATTGCATTTCGTCTCGCACGATTGCATCGCCCACGTACACGTGTTTGTCGTTGTATATGGCAACGCGGTGATTGCAATATCCGTCCGCGACAAAAAACGACCCATCAGCTAAAATTTCCACCGCAGTTGGTTTGCAAAAGCCTTGCGCGCCGTGATGTTGTCCTTCCGAATTGGGCATTTTCCGAAACGGTTGCATAGCCGTTCCAAACTCATTCAACATTTTACCGGTGACCGCATCGTACGTGATGACCTGGTGCAAGCCACAATCTGTCACCCAAACTTCTTTTGCGTCCGGCGATAAGGAAATGCCGTGCGGCATGAAGTGTTTATCTTTGCCAAATTTTCGATCAATCGCGCCGGTGACTAAATGAATTCTGAGAATTGTTTCGACATCGATTGGCGTTTTCGAGCCTACGTACTCGTTCGTTTCAACGTCGAAGCTGTATTCGTCCCAAACAACTTTCGGACCTCTGTGAAAGACCCACGCGAACTCTCCACCCGGTTCGACGACCACGCCGCCGACTTGACCAATCCTAAACGTCTCTTTATCGCGAACGTTCATCTTTACCGTCAACGGCGGATTAGATTTAGATATCTTTAAATCCGTCGCGAAAGGTCTCGTTCCTATGAACGACTGTGTTCCCGACGATCCGGTACCGATGGAAATATCAAACGGCGCGCCTCCTTTGCTCATGCACGACAAACTCGCCGGCTCGTCCGAGTGTACCATGAGATATAAATTGCACATCTCGTTCGTGTGCCCCCACCCGGCTTTTGTTACCGCTGTCCTCGACATGGTGTTAAAGTAACACGTCGTTCTCAATACATCGCCTGGAGCGATGATTAATTTCTTCTCCGCGATTTGCTCGAATTCTTGCGGCAACTGCGGGTCCCGTTCTAAAAGCAAAACGCCTTTACCCCGTCTCTCGCGATTTCCTGTTCTGCCAGCGCCACCGACCATTCGCTCAAGAGTCACCCTCCTCCCTAACTCGTGCGTGTGCACTCGAAACCCAAAAGCTTTCAATGCTCTCGGCTGGTCGTACACGCATGTCGCCTCTACCTTAACCTCCTCTTTCCCGGGCGGCAAATGAAATCCAGTCGCCCACACCAACGTCGCCGCCGAGGAGATCGGAAATCCTTTCCTCGCGTGCACGATAACCCCACTCTTCCCGTTTCTGTTGTTACTACTATCTACAGCACCATTCGGATCTAAATAATGCACCTCCAGTACTAAGCTATTAAACGTATTCTTCGCCTCGCCGCCGCCGATGCGGAACCCGACGTTTTGCGGCATGTGCAAAGGCGCCGCGTTCTTCCCCCACGCGAACAAAACTGCCTCCTGCTCGTCCTCGTTCGCGCACACCGCGCCTCTCGGTTCTCCTTCGCCGCCGTTCGTAGAAGAAGAAGAAGAAGAAAACATCCCGCCGACTCGGATTTTTTTTAACGTTTTGGACGCTTCTCGTTCTCGGCATCCGAACAAGAGCATGTGGTGCACGACGGCCATATCTGCGACCGGTTCGAACGAAGTCACCGAGTGCGCAGTTTCCGGCATCGCCAACGTGGTATACACGTAACTGTTTTCAGAAAGAAAGAAAAAGTGAATACGTTTTGTTCTTGGTCAGCTCAAAGAGGTCGAATACGACGTGGAAAGAAGAAGAAGAGGAAGTCTAGAAGAAGAAACTCGTGCGAGCGCTTTTGTCGTACCTGTCCGTCTCCGTCACGTCGCGGTCGTTCACGAGCAGCGAAAGCGCTGTATCTCGGACGTCGCGATGATGCTGATGAAGAAGATCATCATCATCATCATCATCGGACGACGACGACGACGAGAATACCGATTTCGATCCTCCCGCGAAAAAAAAGAGGAGAGAGAGGAGAAGGAGAAGGCGCGTTTTTGGAGTCCTGGGAGGAAACGGAAGAGGAGGAGGAAAGCGCGTCGTCATCTTCGAACCACCCGCAGATTAAGAGACGACACAGTCAACGAGAGCATCCATCGTATCAAAAGAATTATTTATAACGGAGAGACCAAAACAACCATGGTTGCAACGTTTTTTTGCTTTTTTTTTGTCTCTCTGTTCTGTCGTTTTTTTTGTGACAAGACAGATGATTTCTTTCGCATTTCTTCAATTAAAGATGACGCATTTAAGTTGGTGTTGTGGTTGTAATCGTGTTGCTTCTTCTTCTTCGTCTCCTCGCGCTCTTCTTCTTCAAAAGTCTTTTACGTCGTTTCGGCGAGGACAACGACCAACGTCTCGTCGATTTCGGCGAGAATCCTTCGTCTTTTATTCCTCCTCCTCCGAACACAGCGCTAAAGAAGAAGAAGAAGAAGAAGAAGAAGAAAAAGAGAAGAAGAATTACAACAACAACAACAACGGTAGTATTAGTTTCAAAAACGAACGAAACGAAATCGACGACGTTTTATTCTCCTTCCCTGCTGCTAATGCTGCTGATAACGCCTCCTCTTCCTCGCAAACAAAAGCCTCGAAGGGAAAAGCGTCGAAGTCGTTCCCCGTGGAAGCGGAGATTTTGGTTGAAGATGATGTGAACGACGATTACGAAGAGTGGGAAAAAAACGTCTCGAAAGAAGCGAGAAAAAAATGGAACGACGTGAGCAAAGAAATCGGGGAAGAGACGACGTTTACGGTCGGCAAGAAAGATTTAGACGAGAAGTTTCTCTCGGAAGTGCTTTTGTATCTGTTTAAATCGAACGATCAAAACGTGCCGGCGCATTTGTTCTTGAACAAAATCAAACGCTCGATGACGTTGGACGGGTATAAAGCGATTTTAGTCGGGTGCGGGAGAGCGAACAAGTGGGAATTGTGCGAACAAATCATCGATTTCGTGAAGAAGGAGACTAAAGAGTCGGAGAAGGAGTCGAGCTTGGATGGAATCGTGACCGCGAACTGGTTCGTGGCGATTATAGACGCGAGAATTAAGGAGAAGTCATTCGCAGACGTGGCGTCGTGTTTTGAGAAAATGTTCGAGTTTAAATGTCAACCGTCAGGGGCAGCCATAGAGTCGTTCGCGAGGTTCACCGATTTCGAATACGAGTTTGATGACGATTTGAAAGAACGAGCGAAAGATATTTACGAATGGCTCGTGGATACCGACGCGGGTAAGGCGTTGTGGCCGACGTATTTCGGAGAAGCCGGGGTGGATAACTTACCGGGGAAGAACTCGAAGAGCGGGAAGACGAAAACCATACGGGTGGCGATGGAAGCCATGGACGTCGATTTAGGTGGTGACATTGAAAAGTTACAGGAGAAGTTATCCGACTTCTATTAGTGAATTGTTCATATTCCAGTCGAGTAGTAATAATAATAGTAGTAGTAGTAATGTAGTCGTTTAGTAGTACCAAGTATTATAAAAAGTTTAAGCAAATCCAAATGATCAAATCAAATCGTAAACCTTTTAACGAGCCGGAGCAAGCTTTTGGCTCGGCATGCCTCCTTCCAAGTGCGCGCCTCGGTACAACTCTTCCACGACTTCCGACAACGTCGGGTGCGCCTTGGTGGTAAACTTCAAGTCGTACAACGTTTGCTCGTTGTTAATCGCGTTGGAGATTTCGTGCACTAAATCCGCGGCGTGTAAACCAAAGATCCACGCGCCGTACATCTTCCCAGTTTTCGGATCGTAAATCAATTTGGCCATACCTTCAGCCTCTTTCTCTGCCAACGCCTTCGAGTTCGCCTTGAACGACGTCTTGCACGTGGCAATTGTGAAACCTTCTTTCTCTGCTCTTTCTTTCGCTTGCTCTTCGGTCAAACCGACGAAGGAGACTTCCGGATGAGTAAAGCACGCGGCTGGAATCGCCTCGTGGTTGACGACGTTTTCTCTACCAACCATGTTTTCGACGCACGAAATACCTTGAGTACTCGCGGCGTGCGCCAACATCAGCTTACCGTTCGCGTCACCGATGCACCAAACACCTTCGATGACGTTCCCGTCCGTGTCCAACACTTGGCACTTTTCATTGGTCGGGACGAATCCTCTTTGCGTCTCGACTTTCAAATTGTCCAAGTTCAACCCCGCGGTGTATGGGGAGCGACCGGTGGCGACCATGCACGCGTCCACTTCCATAACATCGACGACTTCCTTCGTCGTCGCGTCGGTTAATTCAATCGTGACGGGTTTTTCACCCGGAATACCCGGCGTGACTTTCGTCGCGAATTTGTTCGTCACGTAGTCGATGTTTCTCGGGCTAATCAAAACTCTCTCCGCCAGCTTGGCAATCTCTCGGTCAAAACCAGGCATGATCATCGGCATGGCCTCAATAAAGGTGACGTCCGATCCTAACGCGGTGTACACGTCCGAAAACTCTAATCCGATGTAACCACTCCCGATAATCGCCACCCACGGCGGCAACCAATCCAATTTCAAACCGGCGTCCGAAGTAAACACGGTTTTGTTATCAATCTCAATGCCAGGCGGAACGAACGGCTTCGACCCGGTCGCGATGATAATGTGCTTCGCGGTTTTCTTACCGCCAGTAATCGTTCCTGGCGCTCCGCCGTAAGAAATCGTGTGATTATCCACAAAACCGGCGTTACCGGTTAAGATGTCCACTCCGACGCCTTCCATCGAGCGCGTCAAGTTCCCTCGAATTGTTTGCACCAAATCTTCCGCGTGGTCCGCGATGCCTTGGCGATCAAAGGAAACGTTATCGACGGTAATGCCGAGATGTTTCAAGTGGTCCGCGTTTTTCATATCTCTCACTCTCCCCGCCGCCGCTAACAACGCTTTCGACGGCACGCACCCTCGGTTGACGCAGGTCCCACCCATCACGTCGCCTTCGACGATCGCGGTTTTGAGACCACACTCGGCGGCGTGAATCGCCGCGCCGTGACCACCAACGCCCGCACCAATAATAATGAGATCGTAATCGTAGTTTGCCGCCGCCATGGCGGAAACTTTCATCAATCCTCGCGCTCTTACGGATTTGGTCGGTACCCTCGTCTTTCGTTGTGTTTGTCCATCATTACCACCATCGCAAAAACGACGACGAGTAAGGAACGTCGCGCGCGCACTCATCGATTGTTGAGCAGCAAACATAATAACTTTTTAAATCGTTCTTCTTCGTATTAAATGTGCTGCGATTATTAATTATTATATAGTAATTACTATGCGTGTAAACCAATGGCAAAAGCGTTACAGCGTTATCCAACCAAAGAGTTACTAATAAAGTTGCGTTTGTTTGGTTTGAAGGAATTCTGATGTTAATATCTAGGGTTTCAAAAATTAAATTAATGCCAGGTCATCCTCCTCTCCTCTCTTGTTTTCTTTTCGCCGGCCGTCAAAAGAGAACGAGACAAAAAAACAAAACATGTCTCGAAACACGTCCGACAGCTGGGTGAAAAAAGCAACCGGAGGATTATCTCCCGGCTCGATGGCACCGCTGTCTTCGGCCGTGAACGTGGCCGCGAGCGCGTATGGGGTAGGTTTTGGTTCTTTCTTTCTTTCTCTTTCTTTGGCTCTCTTTTGTGCTTTTAATGTTCGGGATGAAGAACAACGGACACATTTTTTGTCCGTTTAGAATTTTTTGAATTTTATGCGCAAGAAAGAGAGCAGAGAGAGCAACAGCGCGTGAGGAACTACGACTCAAACTGTCTCGTCGTCATCATCATCGTTCGCGAAAGAGCGATAAAACCTTTGTTGGTGTCTCTCTTCGTCCTCCTTTCTTTTTCCGGGACGCATCGATCATTCAGAGTTGTTCCTTGGCTGTTTCTTTCTTTTTTGTATCTCGTCGTTCTCTCCCAAAGAGAAAAAAAGAGCTGCTTTTTTGCTCAAAAATTTTTGAAATTTTTATGAGAAATCCAAAGGCTGACCAGAAAAATTATTCCTAAAAACAAACAGGCTGACGAAACGGACAACTTCATAAACGCTCCATCTGCGCCTCAAATGCGCGCCGCCTCCGCGAAAGGTAGCGGTGGTAATCGCAACAATTCTTCAAACGCGGAAGACTTGCGCAAAAGCACGTACTGGAACCCGCAAAAGAACTCGAGCGGCGCGCCGGCGTTTTTCGATCCGTCCAACGAAAAGTTGTACGAGGCGTACTCGCAGTTGCACACGTTGGCGCAAGAATTCGATAAGCCGTTCGATTCCCCGGCGGTGTTAGTCGTTGGTCACCAAACGGACGGTAAGAGTGCGTTGGTGGAAGCGTTGATGGGTTTCCAGTTTAACCACGTCGGAGGCGGGACGAAAACCAGACGACCGATTGCCATCAACATGAAGTACAACCACAACTGCGTGGAGCCTCGATGCTATTTGGTCAAAGACGACACGTTGGGTAAAGAGGAGGAATTATCCTTGCCGGAGTTACAAGCGTTCATTGAGAGCGAAAACGCGAGATTGGAACAAGAGAATTCGTTTTGGGCGAAAGATATCGTCGTGAAGATTGAATATAAATATTGTCCAAACTTGACGATCATCGATACGCCGGGGTTGATCTCGGCCGCGCCGGGGAGAAAGTTCAACGGCATGCAACAACAATCGAGAATGGTCGAGAACTTGGTTCGTGCGAAAATGCAAAACCCAGATTACATCATCTTGTGCTTGGAAGACAACTCGGATTGGTCGAACGCGACGACGAGAAAGGCAGTTATGGAGTGCGACCCAGATTTGCGCCGAACCGTTGTCGTTTCGACCAAGTTTGATACGAGAATCCCACAGTTTGCGAGAGCCGCGGATGTGGAGATGTTCATGCATCCACCGAGGCACTTGTTGGATTCACCTGCTATGTTAGGGGGTGGTCCGTTCTTTACGTCCGTGCCAAGCGGGAGAGTTGGTTTGTCCCGAGACTCCATGTTTCGCTCGAACGACCACTTCAGAGAGGCGGTTGTCCAACGCGAGCAAGCTGATATCGTCGAGTTGGAAAGACGATTGGACAGAAGATTAGAACCGAGCGAACGAGCTCGTTCGGGTTTGTCCCAGTTGAGACACTTCCTCGAACGTTTGTTGCAACAAAGATACTTGGACAACGTCCCGACGATTGTGCCTGTGCTCGAGAGAGAACATCGTCACGCCTCGAACAAGTTGGAAGAAACCGTCGGCGAACTCGCGGACATGAACCAAGACAAGTTGAAAGAGAAAGGGAGACAGTTTTACCAACACTTTTTGGAAAAGATTCCAGAGTTGTTGAGAGGTACGCTCGCGGCGCCTCCGAGAGTGTTTGGCGAGACGTTGTCGCATGAGCACATCCGAGGCGGCGCGTTTGTCTCCAACGACGGTCGCCCGGTGAACAGCGAAAACCCGATTCCGAACGCAGAAATGCGATTATTCGGTGGTGCGCAATACCACAGAGCTTTGGAAGAGTTCCGCCAAATCGTCGGCGAAGTGCAGTGCCCGCAAGTTTCCAGAGAAGATATCATCAACGCGTGCGGCGTGGATGAAGTTCACGATGGGGTCAACTATACCCGAACCGCGTGTGTTATTGCCGTCAGTCGAGCCAAAGATACTTTTGAACCTTTCGTGCACCAGTTAGGTTTCCGTTTGGCGCACATCGCTCGACGCATGTTACCTGTTGCCATGTACTTGTTACAAAAAGAAGGACGAATTTTAAGCGGACACGAAGTCTTTTTGAAGAAAATTGGCTCCTCGTTTGCCAAGTTTGTGGACCAACGCGTAAAAGAGTGCCAAGAAAAGTGCCGAGAGGATTTACTCTCCACCACGAACTTTGTCACGTGGTCGTTGCACTCCGGGAACAAGTCTGGCTTACGATCGGTGTTGCACCCGGACGCGAGAGTGGACGAGAAGAACTCGTACGGGGGCGCGACCTCGGGCATGTCCTCGTCCTCTTCGAGAGACTTGGCCAAAGTAAATCCAAAAGATCAAAAGTTGATGGATTTGGTCGAGAACACCTTGTGGAACCGTAACATGAAGGAAGTGACGTTAGATGTTGTCGATTTGTTGGTTCGTCAAATCTATTCGGGCATTCGCACGTATGTCGTCCAATCTGTGGAGTTGAAATTCAACTGCTTCTTCTTGATGCCGTTGTTGAACGACTTCTCGCACCATTTAAGAAACGAAATGGAAGACGCGTTCGACGTCAACTTGGATTTGGTATTTAACGTGAAGAACGTCCGCTTGGCTTTGGAAGAGAGACAACAAAAGTTAGAAGCTGAGTTGGAACAAATGGAACACATCCAATCGAAGTTTGCGAGCATTCACTCGCAACTCGAGGTGCACTCTGGAGCCTCGCCGGCAACGGTCGCGGCAGCGCAAGCGGCCAGAAATGGAACGTCATTTAGAACCGCCGCGGATCGTGAGATGCAAATTTCCTCGGATTCAGTGAAGGCCGCGCAAGAGATGGAAGCCGGCATCGCGCACGCTAAGGAACAGTTTGCCCACTATTCGCCAACCAACGCCGGCGTGCGCCAACAGGGCAAGACGATGAATTCGCCGGGCACGGTTCAGTCTGGTAAATCTGGCATCCGAGGCATTTTGTCGCCGCGTAATATCTAATACATTTTTATCCTCTGAGAAGTGGAGAAGTAAAAGAGTTGTATAACCCATTGTTTCCCTCGAGGCGAATGATAATGCGCTGGCATTCGCTTTACGAAAATTTTATTTATGTGTGTGTGAGTGATGTGAAAGAAACCTCGAAGTAGAAAAGAAAGAAGAGCAAAGCTTAGTCAAAAAGGTTCTGATAATATAAGAAGCTCGAGTGCAGTAAGAATATGAATGAATGAATGATGTTTAATATTTATAATCGATTAAAATTTATCACATCAAATCAATGAAGACGCGCCGTACCCGCCACGACCATGATCTTGATTCGGTCTATATCCAGTTTGTCTTGCTTGACCTGTACCACTTCTCGCAACAGTCCTCGAAGGTGCTCCGGGAGAATCCGAGGATATCCCTGTCCCTCCGTACGAAGTCTTGTAATTGTGCAAGTTCGAGTTTTGGTTGACGTCAACCCGAATGCTATTAAACGCTTCGGCGGGAATTAAATTCCCGCGCTTTATATCCCACAATTCTTCCGGTCGTGGAGCATCGAACCCGATTTTCGCGTAGCACATACCCAACGAGTTCACTCGCCAAATTGAACACGGTGCACCGCCACTCCCTTCGTTACTCCATGCTATTTTAGGCGCGACTGACGGACGTTCGCACCATATTTCCGGGACGCACCGGACGTTCGTTTTCGCAATCGAAGGCGCTTCCGCGCTGCTTGTGAACACCATGCCTAAAGCGATATGACCGGGCGGGGCTATCGGTAACCAGGCAAACAACCCCGATGATTTCCACTGTTGCGCAAAAATCTGTCTAAAGCGAACCGGTAAAGGAAATAAGCGCTCAATCATTCTTGGCATATTTTGCGAACCCGTGAGCGCGAACGCGCTGCCGTCATTAACTTCGAACGCGAACGCCCCATCCGCGGCTGGTCCGCCTCGACTGGAGGAGGCAAAATACCCAACGTTTATACGCTCCTTCTTAGACAACTTAGACACATCTGAACTCGACGCAAACGCGGCAACTACGCCCGTTGGAAACCAAGTCGTGCCAAATTTACGACTCCCAGTACCTTCCGAACTCCAACTGCGAGTGAAATTTTTGTGATGAACCAAAGAAACTGCAAAGTTACGAACGACATCGCGTGTAAGCTTTGCATCTGAAGCGGCATCTTTGCGCATCTTTTCTCGGTCAGATTCTTTATGCAAAGATTTTGCCGAGATGTTTGCACGAGCGTCTTCAATGGCTGCCGCTCCGGACGCTTGATTATTGCGCATGGTGTTTGAGCCCCCCATTAAATCGCCAGTCGCAGTGGTCGAGTTGCGCGGGTTTTGCGAAAGCGAGTTGCTCACGTCGCCGGAAAGCCAATCTTCAAAGGCGAGCATTTCCGGTTGTGGAGGCGCAGCAGAATGTGTTGCAGCAGTAACACCAGCTTTCTTACTCCCCAATCCAAACGGGTCGTCTCGAGACGGAACGTGTCCGGATAATTTCGTCGCCGCCGGCGCCGGTTTCTTTGGAGCAATGTCTGGCAACGTCGCCGCCATGCCCATGGACGCCCAATCGCCTAAACCGGTACCGTCGTCAATGGATACGTTTGCAGTTGTATTCACAACTTTTTTCTTCTGTTGGTGAGAAACCGGCTGTTGATCGTATCTGGGGAGTGGTGGACCGGCGCCACCGAGTAAATCGTCGATGCTGTTATTTGAAGACGCTGGAATCACGTCTCGGTTGGATGGGAATTGAGACTCCATCATCATGTTGTTCATGCTTGTGTTGCCATTCGCATTTTGATGGTATTTATGACCACCTCCAACAGCATTCACGCGATCTTCTTCTTCCCACTCCTTCTGCCAATCATCGTCCGGTCCAAAAGCGATTTCAAACTCTTCTCTAGAGACGACGCCGGTACCCGAAACGTTGACTCGTTTCGCCAAATCCAACATTTGCGTCGGTGATAACTCCACGCCTAACCAAGACAAACCGCCGTATAAAGATTCGTATGATAATGAACCAGCTCGTTCCACGTCAAACGCTCGGAAACAATCTAATAAACGCATGCGCTTCCTCTTCAATTGCGCGCGTACACGTGCAGTAAGCGCGCGACTCGCGAGTAAATGAAACTCGTCTGCCGTCGTCAAAGCTTTCGCCAATGGCGTTTCTTGCCACGGAATCCTCGGACGGCGTCTGCAGTTTCGAACGGCATCGAAGAAAGCCGCGCGCTTATCGCACGGTGCTTCCTGTAAAGCGCGGAGAAGTAGAGAAACTTCTCTTTCTTCGAAATCGAGTTGCGAATCGAGAAATCGGAAGCATTGTTCCGCCGTTGCCCCTTGGAACACGCCAGCCGGTGCGTATCTCCTCGACCCTTCCAACAAGGTTCCACCGGCAATGCGCAACGCAACTTGCACGTTCTTAAACTTGACGATATCGCCATTCGATCGTTCGTCGCAATCGGAAAAGTGCATGGCGACGCGAATCGATTCCGCTTCCGCTAAGGAAACGCCAACGTAATATCGGCCGTTTTGCAACGCGTAAATATTCTTTTGACGGATGACTCTTTTCAACTCTTCAAACGTAACGCCCGCGCCAGAGGAAGGCAATCCAAGTTTTGCAGCGTCATGGGCTACTTCTTTCGCCAGTTCGGTCAAACGAACTTCGTCGTCATCGACGACGGCATCGATTGCTCTCAAGACATCCTTCAGCTCTCTCTCGTTCAGAGCGCCGGTGCCGCCACCATCAAACATCGAGAAGGCGGCTCGTAAAGCGTCCTCTTGTGCCATCGACAAACGGTTTTGTTGACCGGTACTCGAAGAGCCTTTCGTTAAATCGCTCGCTAATTCGTCTAAATCCGGAATAAGATCCATCACGATGATGGAATTCTTCAATCGTCGATGCGCGTTCAACGCCCATCCAGGTTTGAAGTAATTCTTACTCAACCAACAGTAATCTGGAAACGGTAGCGGATCGGTGTGTTTTAATTTCATTCCTGGTTGGTACACCTTGAACGTTTGCATTTTGTAAAACGGTAACCGCTGCGGCTCGGCGAGATCGTCCAACTTCCAAGCGATTTGCGTCTCGTCATCTCGAGAGTATTTCACAACCGCCGCGGATTCTTCGATGATTTCTTCCATCTTTTCTTCCTCCTTCTCTTGCTCTTGTTCTTGTTCGGTTTCTTGTTCTTGCTCGTTTTCTTGAACTTGTTCGGATTGCAAAACTCTATCGACATTGGCACCGTCGAAGCCGAGATCACCAGCGGCTTCGGAACCGTCGTTGTTCGCGGCTGCCATGGCGACACGTTGTTTTGCTTCCAACGTTGCCGCCTCCATGCGCGTGACATCGGCGACAATATTTCGCAGATGTTCCTTCGCCTTTTCGTTGTGCATGATGATGTGTTCGTATTGTCTGCACAACTGTGCGAGACGTCTTGACGCTGACATTTTTTCAGGAATTGCGTTTTGGACGATGAACGTCACGCGTTCTCGAAACACATCGAGGCACTTTTGCGTTTCATCGGTACATTTATGGGAACCAACTGTCATGTTTCTTTCCAACAAGAGCCGATAGGCGTGTTTCCTCCAGACATTTGCGGCTCTTTGTTCAGCTAATAAACCGGCTTGTACATTTTCTGCGCGCATAGTGTTGATGGTAAGCCACGCTAAGACGTCTCGTAATCGCATTCTCTCTGCTTCGTCGTCCGTCATGGATTGCAATTCTGCGATGCGCGTTTGTGGCAATCGGCCTTCACCAATCGCAACTTCCGTGGCAACGAGTTTGGATACTTCGGGAGTGATGATCAACTCCAGAGTTTGTCCATTTCCTAATCCACGCATACGCCACGCGCCTTGAGCGTAATCTCGCAAAGTCATATCTTTACCTAATGTCAACGCCGCTCGCGACGCTGCAGCTTGTTTGATATCCATCCCAGTCGTGTGCACCTGGTCGTAAAATGAAAAGCGTTTGGAATACGGCATAGCGGCAACCCGCGCTAAAGGAATCACTTCCCATGGTCCGCGACGCATCAAAATCATTTGTGCGTCGTTTTCGTCGAGAAACACGCATCCTTCTGCCCATTCTAATCCGTTTTCTAATAAGAATTTCGCCACCGCGCGATTACTTTTACCGGTAATTAAAGCGCCAGCATCGATCAACGCGTGCAAAGGTGGCTCTGCGGTTGCGATGGTTTTCAATATATTATCAACGGTCCAGTCCGATGACATGTCGTTACAGGAAACCACGGTTCGGTCACTTAAAGTGGCCAGTACTTTCGCGTCTGTGCCAAGCTCAAATTTCGGAGCGCCCAACTCGGACGGGAGTAAATCCGCTGGAGTTCCCGAGAAACCTAAACGCACGGGGAACAAAACGTCACCACCGAGCTCTTGTCCAGTGGCGGAAAGTTTCATGCCCTGATGCTTCGCCGTTTCCGGGAACACGAAAGTATCTAAATACGTTTCAATGACTTCCGGCACCAATCTCAAGAGTTGATACAATTCTTCAACCTGTTCATGGTCACGCATATCCACGAGATTTAACGGCCACGTTTCGTTTTCGTCGTTCAACCACGAAGGTGAAGATTGGAAAGAAGCATCTAAAGACTGATTCAATTCCACGTTTGAAATGTCCGCGAGTAACGCGTCAAACCCGGAAACTTTGCCGACGTTCAGATGTGAGTGCGTACCTTGATGCGCAGATTTGCGCCTCGCCTCTAGTTGCGCTTTAGCTCTCGCCTCGCCTCTCACGGATTTGCCGGCTAACCGAACCCAATACGCCCACTTAAGCGAACTCGGTCGCTTTTGTTGCGCGCCAGCTTCGTTCGAAAACTGCTCGAGCATGGCTTTCAAAACAATCTTAAAATCGGATCTGCGCAAACCTTCGATGCGATACGCCGCAATTGTCAAGCCGATGACCACGTCTGGGTGCGAAAACTCATTCGTTCTCGAAGGAATATCTTTACCGACAAATGGGACCGCTAACAGTCTTCGAGATAAAGGTACCGACGCCTGCGTCCATTCTTCCAAATTTTTCACGTCGTGTAACGTGAGCAGACCAAACGTAACTCGGTTGATTTTGGACAAGACGTGAGGGAGTAACGCGTTCAACCAGTCTCGCGCGAGGTTCGCCATCTTCACGCCTTCATCTTCGGCTTCGCGTTGTAACTGCGTCGAAGCGCTTCTGTCGCCTCGTAGTAAAAATGCAATGGAAGTTTCATCGTCCATGTTTCTTAACGCACCGTGCGCTCTTAACCATACCGAAATCCATCTCGCCAGGAGCGGTCGCAGCGACTGATGGTACCATTTTCGATCCAACACGCACACGTGCGGCACCGCTTGTACTGCTTTCTCCTTAATTGCATCCGTTATGCGAGTATGAATTAGCTTCAAAATCTCCGTCGCTTCTTGCGAGCCTTGCGCTTCTTTCGTGGAAGGCATAAATCCATTTGTCTCGTTGGACAACGAAAATACCGCGTCCAATAAGAAAAATGGAAGTTTCCAGCGCAATCCATCACCAATCCTTGATTGACAAAAATCTAGCGGGATTCTTTGCCCTAACGGCCAATGCAATTCGGATTTCAACGGGTGCAAAATCAAATCGACTTCGTCTAAAATGAGCAAACCTTGGTGGAAGATTTGAAAAATTTCAGACGCGCAAAATGCCTCTTTTCGCAATGCCTCGAGTTCCTCTTCCGATAAAGCTCCGGCATCGGCGACGCGCTCGGACCTCGATTTGCCTCTTCTTACACCAAACATTTTTGTGACGATATCTTTTGATTGTTTCAAAATACTTGAGTTCATTCTCGATTCTTCAAACGCAACGTGTGATTGATCAAGCAAGTGTAACGCCTCGAGAAACTTCAAGGCGAGTGATTTCAACGCCGTTGGCGAAGTGATCACAATAGCTCGTTCGTCTCTAGCTTTGCGCATAGCATCGAGCAACTTCCCATCGCTCAACGTCGTGTATCGATCAAATTTTAGAGTAACCACTGATCTCCGAATAACGCCTGAATAGGATTTGCGTAAAGTTCCTCGCGAAAACTCAAGTAAAGCGTGCGGCACGACCTGACATACCATTCGTGTATCCGTTGCGAGTAAATATCCAAGTAATGGACACACGACGGTCGTTTTACCTTCACCCATGAGCATTTGCGCGCACTCACCGCCACCTCGCTCAGCGGATTGAACAAATTGTTTCGTCAGTTGAACTTGTCGCTGACGCAAAATAATCGCCAGCGAAAACTCAAACATTAACAATCGGGGATCGTACGTTAAATACGTCGGCGATGGCGTTGCCGGACTTTCCGCGAACGGATCAAGTTCGTCTGCGACAGCTTGCTTCTGCTGTTGCTCGCGGTTCGCCACCACACTCTTTTTAAAGTACGATCTCTTCTCGCACAACATCTTCGCCAAACCTCTCGCGCGTAAACCTAAATCCAAAGCTAACGATGCTTTCCCATCACGTTCGACGGTTTTAGCGCACTTTGATAATGCTAATAACGTATCTGCCGCAGCGGCAGCACATTTTGCACCTTGCGCGGCTCTTGCGGTTAGCAACAACGCTTGTGCGGTTAAATGCAACGCTTGTTTCACCTTGTCTGAAGTTACCCCCGGGGTGATTTTCAACAAATTCTTCTCGCCGTGTTCGCACGCCATCGCTTCCAGTAAATCGTCGTACGTCGCTTCGGCCCACGCGCCCGAGCGCCTTTGCAAACCCAGTCGAAGCATTTCGAAACGGACAGTGGCTGATCTATCCAGGCCGTTTGCGGTTGCCGTAGCGACCATGGCAGCCTCTGAAGCTGCGGCGCGATCGAGCGCAACCTGTTTGGCCAACTTTTCAAGTATCGAGCGCAATACCGCTCGCGCGTTGATCGACGCTTGACCAGCCTTGGACGCTGCTGCTTCGATGGCAATTTGCTCGCAATCGAAAGATGTGAATCCATTTAACGTGAGCTCGTTCGTTGCGACATTCACAGGTTCCTGTTTCTGCTTTGCAATCCTATCCGCGCTCGATTTTAAATCTTGCCGTAATCTTGTCAAGGTTTGTTTCGCGATTGGCGTCGCCGACGAAGGGTGTCTCGACACGTCAAATGGTAACCCTCCGGAACCATTTTCCAAGCAACCTTGGATCGCATCTCCCGCGCGATCGTCCTCGACAGGCACTATTATTGACGCTAAATCGATAACCGCTAACGGCTGCGAGCTTAAATAATTCAAATCGACGGTTGCGAGATTGTTCGCGCCGTACTTTTGCAATACTTGCGGATCGTTCTCGAGCGGGTATTTACGTTGTCGCAACGTCGCCGAAGCAAATCTAGGTAACGCCCACTTCGAACCGTTGAGTAGCGTTTGATACCACGCGTCGATTACCATTTCACAGGCTGGTGGTGACGCGTAGCGATCGCCAATGTAATTCATTTGCGACGGTAAACGGTCTCGATTTTCTTTCAAATACGGTTTCACACGTTTCAAGAGTTGCCCGACGGCGCCGTCTTGCGTAAACATGGCGGAGAGTTTGACGCCTAACGTCCGCTCTTCTGCGCGCGGACACTCCCTCGCAATGTCTGCATTTGCCGCTAACACGCGTAAAATGGACATTAAAGTGCCAGCTTTCTCGCTCTGTTGTTTCGGAACGAATCGTAACAAAGCCCTACCCCAACGATGCGGGTCGTCGCCCGGTAATACGCGCAACTGCACCGTGCTCGTGAGCAACTCAAAGAGTAAAGGGAACCCGTGTTCTTTTTGTAAGGCCAAAGAACCGCTTTCAATCCATTTATTGACAGCGTTTAGGCCGTTACTGCCGTTGACAGAAACATCGTCCGGTCGTGAATAGCTCGATGTCCACCCGGCGAGTTTTCCAAGCGGACCGTCACCGGTGATGGCATCGTCGAACGCGGAGAAATCTTCGATAGAATCGAATTCGCTGTGTTCCGGTATTGGCGGGTAAAAGAGAGGAAATCCTTGCGTTTGTCCTAAACTGTTGTTCAGTTGATCGTTCATTAACAATTTGCGTTCGTGATGAACGAGCAAACGCAAGTAACTGGCTCGATTCAACAACAACGGATCTGAAGCGATGATTTCCTCGAGCGTTTTCTCATCTCTGTTCTTTCTTCGAGTTCGGAGACTCGCTCGTTGCGCTTCCGTGACTCGGGCACTCGCGGTCGTTTGGTCTACAACATCTAGTTCTTCTTCCGCGGTTAATCGGACGTTGGCACTTATCGCACGCCAATTTTGGACGTACTTCAAACACTCGACGGATTCATTGAAACCTAAGCCGGCTAAACGATCCATCGCGGCGGTGCCTTTAGCGGCGCGTAGAATTTTAATTCTAGCCGCGCACGCATCTGGATTCGGATCCTCGATGGCGGCCAGACCTAATGCGTCCCATAATTGCGCTTCTTCGCTCGTAGGATCGTTCTCGCACAAGAGTAAATCGACGAGTTTTTTCACGTCGTCGTATCTTCGAGCCAGGAATCGCATGGTGCACAAATACAACGCCGATGCTAAGGAATCGCATACTAGATGCGCGTGCGAAGCGTGAACCGTGTATACATAATGTTTCGAGTCACCGACAGCGTCGTGCCACGCGATATCCCAACGATCGACGATGACGTCTGCGCCTAAACCCTTACTTGCGCCGAGTTTTGCGACAGCGTCAATCGCCGCACGCCTCGGCGCAGCACCGGCGGGTAACAAAACCGCGAGCTGTCCGTCACGAGCTTCTAACAGCATAGCGTGCGGTAAACCAGATAATAAGCGATCTAACATTGGAGTTCTCGCGGAAGCTAAAAATAAACCCGCGTGTTCTTCGCACTCTAACCGCGTTTGTGAACTCGCCGTCGTATCTTTCACGGCGTGAAAGGAAATACCTAATCGAGGGAGTTCAACTCTTCGCACGGGAATGTATTCACTCGCGTTGTTGTTCTTTGAGCCACCAGCTCCGCTACCGGTCTTTCTATCGACCCAAACGAGCGCGTGTGCCAACCCTTCTACGGCAGCAATCGATCTTGCCAACGCTTTCAACGGATTCTGTCGCGTTTCGTTCGACTCCGCGCGCGGGCTCAGTAAATTCGACACGTCGTCGTTCTCACCTTCCATCTCTTCCACGGAAGAGGTGTGTCCAGCCGCGGCGTACAACAAATCGACTAAAACAAGCGTCCCTTCTGGCATGCTTTGTGGATCGAAATCAAAATCACTCGCGTCTTTCGTCGGCATTGGGATTCTATGAACGATACCTCGCGCGTCATCAACGAATAAACCGGATTTAGAAGTGCTCGCGGAGCCGCTAAAAACGGAGTCGAGCGCGCTGACCGTCGGGTCTTCCTCCGCTGGTGGCGTCGTGGCACCTTTAGCACCTTCTATTTGGACGTAAATGATTGTTCGAGGGTGTTTAGCTGTCGGTCGAGCAGTGCCGTACAAATCTCCGGTAACTTCTGATCGCCAAAACGAGTAATCTTGCAACAACGCTTGCGGGATTATCCCTCGCAAGTGTCGTTCAGGAACAAATGCTTGGCGTCCGAGCTTACTTGAAATGTGTCTCGTTACGACTAAAGATTGCACCCGAGAACCTAATCGAACTGCAGACAGTAAAAATCTTTCGTTCGGGTCCTTCAAACTCGGCTCACCGTCTGGGTCGACATCCGCGAGACACCACGAGGCGTTGGAGGCAAACACCAACGCTCTTCTCCAGCGTCTACCGAAAGACTCGACGCGAAAGACCTGTACCAACGGTGGATCTCGCACGACGACAACTTCGGTGAGCAGTTTATTCGCATTTTCTTCGTCCGCGACCGATGTTTTCGGAACTTTTGTGGCTTTGCCCCACCACCAGGAGGACTTTTGTACCTCGGGCGCGACCACATCCGGCGCGCCGACGCCTCGCAAGGTAGCAATCGGTCCTTTGAACGTTTCGGACGGAAGGAACAACTCAACGCCTTTTAAGAAAGCCGCTGCGGGACCATGGATAATCGGCTCTAATCGGTCCATAATCCACCGTTCTTTCTCCGTCAAACCCGATCCGGAACCAAGACCTACCACGCTCAAAACGTTCATGACTTTCGCGCCCGCGCTGGCATTCGTAGCGTACGGACGGGTAAAGTTGTGCGTCGGCACACGAGGATCCGGATCCCAAATTTCGATATCGTGACGCAAACCAACCAACCTGAGCCACTTACGATGTTCTGTGTTGCGAACTTCCGCGCAGTGAACAACCTCGTCCGAGGCGTCGAATTCAGCGAACGGTGATTTTCCGTCTCCCGTTTTTTTACCAATCTCGTCCGTGTTCTTCAAAACTGTGGCGATGATGGACTTGGAGTTTGAAGCGGCGAGTAAACGTGTGAACGAATCGTCCTCGTCCACGTCGTCGTCGTCTTTCAACAGCCTCTGTCGAAACTCTTCGTTCCGTTCTCTCAACACTGAATCTAATGCGGCCACAAAATCGGGCAATTCTCGAACGGCGTTTTCGAGCGGCCGCAAACGGTTTCGTCGGACCGTGAACTCGCCGAGTTGACAATTCACCTCCATCTCTGCGTTTTGCGTCGTCGTCGCCAATAACCATTCCCCATAGTGTTCGCCATACTCTTCCAACAGAACGTTTTTAGTATTCTCCGTTTTCCTTTGCCACTCCTCGGTAGTTTCGTCTTTCGGGTGCGCCACGAACCGGCCTTCGCCAGACAACCGCCATCCTCTGTCATGTGCAGAAGCGTCCGTAGCCTCCTGCTGCGCAGACGGCACCGACGAACTGCTCTCACGCGTCGTCAACGCTATGACGATGCCGTTCATGACATCGTTGCATTCTTTTTCGTTTCCTTTCGCCCACGCGAGCATATTTTTTCGTTGTCGTTGGAACAAATCGAAAATCTCGTTCGGAGGGAATCCTAAATCCATCAAGTTTTCTCCGGTATCTTTCGCGAGTTTTCTATCCATAGATTCGGAACCGTCCGGAGTGTCCAAGAAAACATGGTTAACAAATATGTATGCCTGCGCAGTAAACAGCGTCGTCGCTGCTTCCAAGTCATAGTCTTCAGGTTTTGTCCAATAATACGTGTACGCTAAATGCGCGTGCAACGCGCACGCAGCGCGCACGGCGCCACATTTTGCCGCCCGGTTCAACCAGCGTCGAATAACTGGACGAACGCGCGCGGAAATTACTTTGCTAACTCTTTCTTTTGCATTTTCTAGTGATTTTTTCGATTTCGGTGGTGGCTGAACGCCTCTCGTTCTCATCTTTGGATCTTCGATGTGTTCTTGCTCCATCAGCGTCGTGATAAACGCGAGCATTCGAGTCAAGGCTCGCGTGGAAAACAAAACGCCCGGGACGGCTGGAGCGTCGTGCCTGCCGGTATCGAGTTCTAAACTTAAAGCCAATAACTCTTCCGCAGCATCGATTAAAGGCGCCGGCGCGTGGGAGAGCTCGTGGAATAAAACCCCACACGGTGTCGCCATATGCTGTCTCGTGCTCGCAGGAATCTCTTGGGGGACAAAGACCAACCCGGGCGGTTGCCACGGACCAGGCTCAAACAAAACCGCATCTAAAACTTGTTGGATTTCGTGCGATGATAACGCACGACACCTGGTTGCGTCCGCAAATAGTCTCAAAGATAACGGAACGCGGACCATTGGCGCAGTCAAGTACGTCAACAAAAGTTCCGTTTCGCTTGGTTTGAGCAAATCGTCAAACGTCGGCAACGTTTGCAAATGCAAAACGTCCTCCTCCGTATCGATTCGCATGCCGACTAAATTAGACGGATTCCCTCCGGACGGTGGACATCGCGGCCGTTTATCGCCGACGGATTTAGCTAAAAAACCACCTCCGAAGACAGAGCGAAACCCATATATCCTCTTCTTTTTCCCTGTTTTCGGGTCGACATCTTTATCGGCGACCATGCGTAACTCTCGCGCCCAAGGCGCAACTCGCATTTGACGATCGAAAGCGGTGACATTGAGGTTATACGCTCCGGATCTTTCGTCGCGCTCAATCTTCCAATTCAGTTGAGAATCTTGAAACGTCCATCGACGCAAGTCCGGGAGCGAATCGCTCGTCGGTGCCATCAACGCTTTGAACATGAAAACAGAGTCTCGCAACGCCACGAGTTCCGGGTAATGATCCGCCATGTCTCTGTTTTCGCAAGAAAAGTAATTCGACAAGGCATCCGGCGACCGTTCGTAGCCGATCGCTAATGCAACTTGGTCTAATAATCGAGCCTCTCCCGGGCCGAAAGTCATGCCTTGTTGATCGTCTTCCCATCGAAACAAAGTGTGCGAGGATTGAACGGACTCGGTGAGCGAATGGAAGTAATCTAAAACTTTCGTCAATTTTGTCATTCTTTCCGGGCAGTGAAATCGTAAATACTCCGCCTCCACTGCAAATGGACCGGTATCAAACCCAAATAGAGTCGTCGGGCCTTCGTTGACGCCGTCGTAATGCTCGCAAAAAACGCTCGGGAAATCGCACGGTTTCATTCTCAACGTCGCGTCGGTAATCGCCGCCATGCACGACAACGTCAACAATCGGTTGGCGTCAAACGATCGCGTGGCGGAAACTGACATCGACGCCGTGGCGAAATGTCGTAAACATAAATTCAAAGACCGGGCGAGCTCTAATTGCGTCTCGTACTTTGGTCTCGCCGACCGCCAAAAGCAGTGAGTCTCTCTGTCTTTGTGCGTCAACGGCATCGGACAAGGCAAAACGTGCACGAACAAATGCACCAACAACGCAACTCTGTGCGAATACGAATTCGTAGTCAAATCGGCTTGGTTAGCCAATATGGAGCAACAGTGTGCTGCTTTTCGCATGGCTAGTGCGGCTTCTTCTACGCTAGTGACTATATCTGGAACCATGGACAACTCGACCGGACGAATAATTGGCGGCGGCTTGGCGTCGCCGGCGAGTAAATTCGTCCCGCCTTCGAGCATAATTTTACCGAACAACTGCATGTTGCTCGCATCTCTAGGCGCTATCGGTGAGGCTAACGGTGGCGGAAGTAACGTCGGCCTTCGGGCGTTTGCAGCTCTCAGTCTTGTCGCTTCCACGCACTTCAAAATCCTCGCGAGGATTTCCGGAGGCACCGGTCCGACGTTGCTCGCGTCTGCGTTTTGCCCTCCATTTTCTCGTTCCACCTTGGCTAATTTTTCCGCGTACGGCGTCGCAACTCGAGCTAAAGTTTTACACGCAGTTTCTAGAGCTACGCACGCGGAAGTATTCAGAAGCGAAATTTCAGAAACGTTCCGCAAGGCTTCTTCTAACATGACGTGTCTCACGCCAACCTCGACTAACGCGTTTGCTCGTTTTGGCGGGCATCCTAAAGAGCACAACGCGCACCTCGCAGCTTCTAACGCGCACAAGGAAAACGATAAATCGCCACCGGCTGGCTTTGGTGCAAACTGAACCGTCCGAAGCGGCGTGGCACCAACCGATGCGAATAACGGACGACCGTTCAACATTGGCAACACTTTGGCGTAAATTTGGTCTTTTGCAATCTCAGCCGTTTTCTGCGGATGGACAATCGGTCTAAGTAACAGAGCCCAAGTGGAAGAATCTAAACACATATCCATTGGAATTTCCGTCAATTGCGTCGTCAACCCGTATAAAAATCCATCCGAGGACGGATCCGCTTTCACGGGATGATACTCTAATCCATCGCCCGTGTTGGTCACGGAAAACACAAAGGAGCCTTGCAGTCGTTGCAAGGTGTAAATCAGCGCGCGACTCTTCCCGTCGTTTTGCGTGGACCACCCACCCGGGAACATTAATAAAGCACCCGGACGCATCGAACGCACTCTATCGATAAAGACGGACAAAAACGCAGTAAACGCGTTGTTATCTTGCGTTCCTGCGGGGATTTGCCGACATAACAAGGTCAAATCATCCAACGATCTTCTGACTTCCATAATCGCGTTTGTTTCCGGAACCGACATCGGAAATTGCAAACTTCCCAAAGCTCTCGAAATTGTCGAGCACGAATCGCTCATAGTTTCTAGCGTTTCTCTAACTGCCATTTTCTCATCTCGTATGCGCATTAACCGTTCGTCAAACCCGAGCGCGTCGTCCGCCATGACGTCCACGAACGCGATTTGCTCCCACACCGCTTCCAAGTGCGTGGGCACCCCGACGCCCCCCAACGGTCCCGTCAACCCCGCTCTCTCCAGCGCGCCTTTAAAGAAACTCCTTCTCGCGTGTTTCGTCTGGTGTCTTTGCAACGAATTCTTCTTCTCTCCACCACTTTTCCTTTTCCTCCCGTTCGCGTCGACTTCCGTATCGCTCTCGTCGTCGCTACCGTTTCCGTCCTTCTCCCCGTTCTTCGCTTTCCGACTCCGCTCTCGCGCAATCGCGTCGCTCAGCGCCGTCACCCACGATTGCAACACTTGCTGATTCTCGCACTCGCAAACGACCACGGAATTCGAAACTCCTGAATTGATTTCTTTCGCGGAGACGTCCATCTTGGAGTAAAACGCGAACAACTTCTTCCCTAAATATTTGCTCCCTAAGCCGTGTTCCTCGAGAATCTTCTCGTCCTCTAAAGTCACAACGGTACTCTTACTGGTCACCTCGAACATGCCTTTCGGTTGTTGCCTCGAGTGCGTCGGCTCGGACGCGTAATACTTCAGCGTCGACTTTTCCTTTTTATTAAAAGCTCTTCTCTCTTCCTCCTCGTCCGCGTCTTTTTCCTCCTCGTCATTAAACCGTTGCTGGTGATGAAAGAATTTTTTCTCGCTCGCGAGATGTAATTGAAAATGCCTCAACCGCCAGGTGTTTTTGCCGTACAAGTCTTTCCCGCCTCTCTTGGTTAAAGTGCCGGAAAGGATCGGCGGCGTTTGGTCCGCCATCTTTATCTTTTTTTTAACTGCGTAATAGACTACTACTCCTATTAATGATGATGATGATGATGATACTAAAAGCGTTCGGTGTGTTTCTTTAGTATCCGAGAGAGACTTTTCTTTCGTGCATCTGACGAGATCTCCTCTGAGAAATCACTCGAGAAGTCTGTTTTTTTTTTGTTTTCGTCTCTCGCGAAAGCTTTTTTGTCATGAGTCTGTCGTTTCAGAAGAAGCAGTCACAAAACTGCAGAAAATTTTCTGAAACGCCGCAAAGTAATCGATCTTTTTATCCGCGCATATCCTGCGCTGCTTCCTCGCGCTGTTGTTATTCTACAGACGCATCGAAGAACCATAAAAAGCAGTTTTTCTTTTTTTGCTGTTTGAGAAGACTTCTTTAGTATTTATTGAATATACCGACGAACGAGAGCGTCACAGAATGGGATTTTTAACCGAACACGAGCACGGGAAATCGAAAGTCCGCTTGGGGCGGACGTGGAGAGATGCGAAAGAAAACGCGCATTATTTCGTCGAGTGGGAGGTGTGCGTTCGACTCATATCGCCGGAAATGGAAAAAGCGTACACGAGCGGAGATAACGGTGGGATGACGACCACGGATACGACGAGAAATATGTGTTACGTGGTCGCGCAAAGATGTAAAGAGCGCACGTCTATGGAGGAGTACGCCATCCGTCTCGCGAGAACGTTTATAGAAACGTATCCGCTCATAGACGGGGTGTCGGTGACGGTGGACCAAGCGCCGTGGGAGCGGGCTAAAGTCAGAGGAGGTGTCGAGCACAGTCACGGTTTTACGTTTAGTAGCGGTATACGCACGTGTTTCGTGAACGTGATGAGAGAACGAATGGATCATCCAACCGTAACGAGTGGGTTGAAAGATTATCGGGTGTTGAAAACGACGCAAAGCGGCTACGAAGGATATATCAAGGACAAGTTTACCAAACTCGGTGAAACGAATGAACGGATTTTAGCGACTGCTATTGATTGCGTGTGGACGTACGACTTGGAAGGAGGAATTGATACCAGTAAACGGAAAGGATGGTTCGGTAATAACAATTCTAGTAACAACAACAACATTGATTACGATTTAGTCTACCAGCGAGTGCTCGAAAACATCAAAGACCAGTTCTTCGGCGACGCGCAGAGAGGCGTGTATTCGCCATCGGTGCAAGCGACGTTATACAATATGGGCGATGCGATCGTAAACAACATCAAAGAAGTGAAAGACGTGAAATTTACGTTACCAAACATCCATTTCATACCGATGACGCCAAACGGAGGAGACCATAAATTCAACGACGACGTATACATTGCCACGTCGGAGCCGCACGGTACGATTGCGGCAACGGTATCGAAGAGAAACGAAACAGCCGAAATTCGGTCTCGGCTATAAAGCAGAGCACTACGTGTGCATAGAACAAGCTCACTACTACGACAAAACTACTAAATATATCTACTACAAACTCAAAAGTATCCTCTCGTTAAAAAACTCAGAGCGCCTCTTTGCGCCAACCCGCTAATCTGTTCCCTCTGATCCTTCGAACACTTCATGTACCCGATCGTATTCGTCAACAACATCCCCAATGCCATTAAACACACCAACGCGTAGTTGAAATTCAACTTTGTCAACGACGTGGTTAAAAAGAACGCCCAAATCAACGGCGCGCCGTATATCGTCCACCAGAAAATCCGCTTCTCGGTCGCATCCACCAACCGCATTCCATCCGCGTCTCTCGATTCAAACTGCCACTTGCTCTCCCCGCTTTGTTCTTCGACTTCGTTCCAATACCTCAACCCAACTAACAAGCGACCGGAGACGTTCTTCGTCCACCAAAAGTCCATCGTCAGTAAAAGAGTCAAAAGGACGAATATGATGACGAAATCGTCCGAAAACCAGTTGCAAAAGACATAGACGAGCACGGCGCTACATTTAAAGACGACGTGCACGAGTAACGCGGTCGGATGTTTCGTCGATTCCATCATTCCGGTGTTGTTGTTATCTTCTTCTTCTTCTTCTGCTCCTCCAGCAGTAGTATTCGCCATGCTTCTTCTCACCGCTTCACCGCTTCACTTCTCTTCCGCTTCCTCCTCCTCTTCTTTTTTAATAAGATTTTCTCCCAACGGTCTCTGTCTGTGGCTTTTTTTTCTTCAAATTTTTTTTTCACAAACCCTAAATTACAATTGACTCAGCTCTTTCTTTTCTTTCGTCTAATCTGTGTACCAAATTATATTACGACGACGACGCGCAGAAAAGAAACAACGCGCCGCTTTGATCACCCGTCGTCCGCCTTCTCTGCCGTCTGATCTCCTTCATTCAAGCTTCTTCTCTCTCTCTTCTGTCTTTGTGATCTGACCATTTTCGATCGTCGGCATCAACGCTTCTTCTTTCGTCGTTGAAAGAGATCTCTCGAGAGAGAATTTTCCCCCCGCTTTGAGATATCTCGAGAATATCTTTTCGGAGGCGGAGGAGGGAAACGTCCAAATTTGAGAGCGGGAGGAGAGATGACGACGAACGACGAAGAGACGACGAATAATAATACTAACAATAAGATGGAGAAGGAAGAACAAGAAGAAGTGAACATTAAAGCGAGGAAAGAATACACCATCACAAAATCCAGAGAAAGTTGGACGGACGAAGAACACGGGCTGTTCGTGGAGGCTATCGCGCTGTGCGTTTGTTTTTTTGTTTTTCTGCTTCTTTCGTGCGAGGAGGATGATGACGCGTCTCTTCTTTCTCCTTGTGATTATGGCGTCGTGACGAAAACGCGAAAACAACTATTGCTGACATTTTTCTTCTTCTTCTTTTTTATCGTCTTCGAATACACAGATACCAGCGAAACTGGAAGCAAATCAAAGAGCACGTGAAATCGAAATCGATCATTCAAATCCGTTCGCACGCGCAAAAATATTTCTTGAAGATTGAAAAGTTGGGCACCGGAGAAGCGGTGCCACCGCCGAGGCCGAAGAAGAAGGCGAGTCGACCGTATCCGCACAAAGCGGTGAAACCACCACCTATAGCACCGCCGCCATCAGCTAAAGTAGTAGTACATGAGCAGCAGCAACATGAAGTACCGGTGAAAACAACAGGCGATGGAACTGCTGATGCCACTGCAACTAAGAACGGTTCGTCGTTAGTAGACGCCGCCTCTGGTCTCCCGTCTTCTCCTTCGAAGAAACTCTCGCCGAAGAAACAGTTGCAGAAGCAAGAAGTATCGCAGAGTAATAATTACAATAATAATACGAACGCGAGCGACGAGGGTAATAAGAAAGCGAAGCAATCGACGCCGAAAAAAGAAAAGAAAGCTGCGAAACCGAAGACTACTGGAACGAAAAAGAACGCCAACACTATGAAGAAGAATACGAAAACACAGAAATCCTCCTTGCTTCATCCCGGAAACGAACCGCCGATGGATGACTTATTTAGAAGCGACGATCAACTTGCGGGTATGGTCGATGACGAAGCAGAAGATGATGAAGACGACGACGACGAGAATAATAGAGAAATCATGAATAGCAACGACGCCTCTGGTGGCGGTTCGGCGGAAGACGACGCGATTAACCGTTTAGTAGATAGCAACAACGGCACGGCGACAACTTCGTACAAAGAAACCGGCGGTCATAATAAAGAGTTGATGATGACTGCGACAGATTTCATAAACAACAATAATATTAGTGACGAGGACGATAATAGCGGCGGCGGTTCCAAGAGCAACCACCAATGCATGACGCACGAATACATCACGCAGCAAATGAATGAAATACAAGAGCAAGTTCGAAATTCCTTGACGGGCGCAACGTACGAGGTGCAAAAAGGATCAAAAAGGAAAGCACCGAACACCCCAACTTCAAAAGGTACAGACAGGAAAAAAAGCATCGGTTCTGGAGGTCCCTCGCGTTTGGGAGGCTTTCATCAGCAACACCAACAAAATACGAACCAGTCTGCACACGGCTCGAACTTAGGTGGCGCGGGGCAGCAAGTGAACGGCGGCGACCAGTTGCAACATTCGGCTTGGAATCCTACGCAGAACAATTCGCTGACCGATGCGCAAAGAAAGAAAGCGAATCAAAACACGCCAAACTTCCAAGTCGTGTACTCCGCGTTTGCGAGAATGTTGGAAAACGATAGCATCTCTGCGGAAGAAGCGGCGGAGAATTTACAAAATATGCGACCGATTGATCGAGAAACGACCGTTTTACTCGTCGATAACTTGAAGAAGAATTTGCTATCGAAGCGAATGTGGGAAGATCAAATGCAACTCGTCGGCAGCGGGTACCAAACCTTCTTAAACGCCTCTTCCGACGCGAGCGCGGAGGAGAAACAAGCCAAGTTGGTGGAGAGTGCGGTGAACTCTATGAAGTTTAACAGCGAAAGTGCTCGCGATGCGACCACGGCCACGCTTACAAGTGACGCGCTCGTGCCAACGTCCATGGCGACGCAGCAAACGCGGCCACATCCATACATGCAAATGACGAAGAGAGATTCCGATGGCACGTTTGAGGAAGCCAACAACGGAGACGATAATAACAACACGAACACGGATTCCGGGAACAACGATTCCGGGAACGAAAAGAAAGGATCCGATGGCGGATCGGGTGGGACTGGACAATCTCAACAAACCTTTATGGATGTAGTCGCTGATAAGAAGCGTGCAGCGGCAGCGGCTGTTCAATAAAATGAGAACAAGAGGGAAGGAAAAAAGGACGAAAGCTGCGCGCGCTTCGATTTGCGTTTTGTAATATCGAATAAAACCAAGTGTACCATACTGTAGAGTACCCATTATTTTCATTTAGTACATTTCTTATTTGTTTCACCACTACATACATAATAAATATTAGGACTACTGCACTGATGACGAACGCGAAGCAATTTTATTGAGTTATCAATACGTGATAAATTTATCCGCTTGCTCTTGCAATAACTTAGCGCTCTTCTTCGGGTCAAAAAACAATCTTTGACACTCCTCTAAATCCGCAATCGATATCTCCTCTCTCCCGCTTTGTTGCGCAATCACCGCCGCCGGCGTCATCAACTGCGCCGCGTGTCTTAAAGTCGTCTCGTCGCCAACCTCGCCTAATCTCGCCAAACTCGCTTCGTCCATCTCAATCTCTTCCACGTCCGCTCGCACGGCTAAAATCCGTACGTTTTCTTCGCTCGTGTAAGGAATCGTTCGAACAATCAGCAAGCGATCTAACAAATCTACCGGAATACCGTGCGGTGCCACCATCCCGTCTGAGCCTTTCACCGGGCACACCCCTCTGTTGGTGGCAAAAATAACAATCGGTGCCAATTGCGACTCCAACGCTTTGTTCAAAAACGTGAAACATTCTTGATCCAACATGTGCACCTCGTCGATAAACAACACTCCCGGGACTAACTCGGCGATGCCACTATCGATGTATCTGTTAACCACGTTATTGATTTCTCTCCTTAACTTTTCCGTAATCTCTGTTTTCTTCGGTTTCATGATTTGACTCATCATTGAAATGATATCGGATCCGCCTTGCGGTCTCGCGTTGGCGGCGTCCAAATCGTGTAAAGTTACATCCTGCACAATCTCTTTTCTTTTATGCACGTCGCCTTTCGGTAACGGAACGTACTCTTCCGCTTCTAAATCGAACTCCGAAGCGTACGCATCGCACCTCCCAACTCGTTTCACCGACCCCGAGTTTGCCTCCAAGTAAATCACGTCGCCCAACTTCACCTTTTCTTTCTGCATCGCGTCGTAAATCGACGGGTCTAATTTCAACTGTTTCGTCCCTTTCACCGTTTTCAATCCAACGACTACGCTCGTGATAACTTTCCCGTACCCGCCCGAAGTGCTCTCCGTCTCTTCCGGCGTCATTTCCACAATCTCGCCTTCGTACACCTCCTTGTTCTCTTTAATCCGCAAACCAATCGCTCTTCGAAAGTTCTCCATCAACACTTCCGTCTTCTTCACCTCGTGCGAATACACCTCTGACCCGACCATGGGACAAAACGGTACTTTCGTCCCTAATTCTTGCGCGATCCCTAGCGCCAACGCCGTCTTCCCCGTCCCCGGCGCGCCCGTAAATAACAAGGCTCTTCCAGCCATTTTTTTCTCTTTGATCATGTCCACGACGACGCCGGAGGCTTCCCGAGCGGATTCTTGGCCGACCCATCCGGCGGCTTGCGCGACGGCCGCGCCTTTTTCGTTCAGCCCGAGACCCTGTGATGCGATGAGCGTTCAATTTGAGTAAAGGTTTCATCCTCCGATGATGAAATAATCGAACGATGACGATGAAAATGATGGGAAGGATTCAAAACAAAATTGACCGATTGCGAGACGCCACGCGCGAAGATGATGATGAAAAGAATTGTTTAAAACAACAACAATCAATAACAATAACAATAACAATAACAATCAATCAAAAAGGCGAATTTAAATTCGTCGTTAAAGAGTATTATATTAAATACCTTGATGTGCGTGTGCGTGGCCACTCGCGCTTTCTTCGTCGTCGAGGCGACTTCGTCGATCTTCATTTTAATAATGCTTCTCTCTTTTACTTGTGTTTTGAAGGAAGAGGAAAAAGGAAAAAGGTGAGAGAGAGAAAAAAAGACTGAAAAAAGTTTAGGGTCTAGGGTTTAGCCGCCCCATTGGTGAAAGAGAGATAAGAGGACTTTACTTTTCACACCGACGAGCGTGTTGCACTCCTCCTGTTGAGAGAGAGAGAGAGAGAGAAGACAAAGACAGACCTAGAAAAAATGATGGCGTCCAACGCATCTTCGACGACGACGACGATGGTTTTTCGACCAACGGTTTCGAATAGTTCTAGCGTAGTCGCCTCTTCTTCGGCATCATCATCATCGTCCTCTGCGGCGGGGAGACGAAGTGCAATAATGCAGAACAACAAGTTTAGTAACAACAACAACGAGAAGAACAGAATATTAAATAGAAGAAGACGAGAGAAGAGAATAACGAGAGGAAATCTCGCTGTGAACAACGCGATAACGAGGCCGGAGATTGACTGGTCGAAACTTGGTTTTGGTTTAACCGAAACCGAATCCATGTATATCGCCGAGTGCACCATCGATGGGCAGTGGAAAGTTGGGTCAATTCACCCGTACGGAAACATTTCGGTGTCACCATCCGCGGCGGTGTTGAATTACGGTCAAGGGATCTTTGAAGGCATGAAAGCTTTTCGAACGCCCGAGGATGAGATCGTTACGTTTCGTCCGGATGAAAACGCGAAGAGGTTTGCGGAAGGCGCCGGGAGGATGTCAATGCCGCCGGTACCGAAGGACATCTTCGAAGACGCGGTGAAGAAGGTTATCAGCGCGAACAGAGACTACGTGCCGCCAGTTGGGGTTGGATCCTTGTACATTCGACCGTTGTTGATTGGGACTGGGGCGATTTTGGGGTTAGGTCCGGCGCCATCGTATACATTTTTGATTTACGTCAGTCCGGTTGCTTCGTATTTCAAGGGAGGTCAGTTGTCGCCGATCGATTTGATCGTCGAAGAGGATTACCATCGAGCCGCGCCAGGCGGGACCGGATCCACGAAATGCGTCGGAAACTACTCTCCAGTTTTGAAAGTGCAGTTGCAAGCGAAAAAAGAGGGGTTTTCGGACGTTATTTATTTAGACGCCAAAGAGAACAAATACATCGAAGAGGTGTCTTCGTGCAACTTTTTCGTGGTGAAGGGCAAAACGATCGCCACGCCGGCTTTGGAAGGGACCATTTTACCCGGCATCACGAGAAAGAGCATCATCGAATTGGCCAGAGACAAAGGATACACGGTCGAGGAAAGAAAAGTGGGCTTGGATGAAGTCTTGTCCGCGGACGAGTGCTTTTGCACCGGCACCGCGGTCGTCGTCGTCCCGGTTGGCTCGGTCACGCACCGAGGCAAGAAAACCGTCTTTTGCGACGGCAAAATTGGCGCCACCGGACAAATGTTATACGACGAGCTCACCGGCATCCAACAAGGTCGTTTAAAAGATACCAAAGGGTGGATCGAGCACGTCCCGAAGGATTACCACTTGTAAAGAGAAAGAGACAGAGAGAGAGAATGAATGAATGAAAGAGAGAGAGGGACGAACCCGTCCTCCTCCGCGAGACGAGTTTTACTATTAAGACTTTAACGCATAACGTATATATTTACTTCGACACACACAAAAAAAAACACACACGAATACTACTACTAAAGAGCAATCGCCTCTCTTTGCTTCTAAAACTAAAATTTGAATTCAATGAGTATCGTCGCGTTTTTCGCGAAAGCGCTCGCTGCTTACCAGTTTTCAGTAGGGCTTGATGTGTTTGTGTGCATGAGAAAAAATTCTTGCGTTTTAGAGTTGATTTTGGCCACAAACTTGCCTCATTTCTGTTCTTGATGTTGTTGTGTGAGACGTGTTCGTAATCTCTCTTTATTATTTATAAACGGACACGCAATCGCACGCATCTTTGAGATATATATACACACGTAACGTGCAGTTATTCTTATTGTTGTTCTTATTAAAATTGAAAAAAATGAAGCTGTACGGGCCGACGTCTCGTTCGCATCGGATTGCAGTCACCGCGAAGTATTGTTCGATTCGATTGGACTACGTCCCGGTGACGATGGGGGAAACGAACAAAACGGAAGAGTATCTGAAGATGAACCCGTTCGGTAAGGTGCCGATGCTGGTGTGCGACGACGCGAATGAGACGGCGGTGTTTGAATCGAACGCGATTTGCCGATATTTGTGCTCTGTGAGTGGCGAGATGGTATACCCGAAGGAAAGCGGGGGTGCGGAATTGCGAGCGAAAATCGACGGCTTTATGGATAGTTTTAACCAGTTGGACGCGAGCGGACCGGGGTGGTTGTACCCAATCATCGGGATCGGGAAAGCCAGAGGTGTCGCGTACGACGAAATAAACGAGGAGAGGACGAAGAAAACATGTCGCTCTTTTTTGACGAGTTTAGAACAGCACTTGAAGAAAACGATGGCGGAGAAGAGAGGCGCGTTTTTAGTCCCAGAGAGAGGCTTTACGTTGGCGGATATCGTCGGCGCGTCGAGTTGCGAGAATTTGTTTTTACACCTGATTCCTGAGAACGAGTGGAACGAAGAGTATCCGGCGGTGAAGTTTTGGTTGGAAACGGTGTACGCGTTGCCGGAATGGTTAGAAGCGGTCGGGAAGATGACGTGTTGTCAAGAACCGATGCGATGGGAAGGCGAAGTGAAAGCGCTGAAAAACTTGCCCATCGATCAAACCGAAAATTGCAGTTGGTCCGCGGCGAAAGTTCGAAATACGTTCACTTCTTTTTTTGAAAGCAAGCACGCGCACACGATCGTGCCGTCTTCGCCAGTTGTGCCGCACGACGATCCGACTTTACTCTTTGCCAACGCCGGCATGAACCAGTTCAAACCAATCTTTTTAGGCACGTGCGACCCGAAATCACCGCTGTATACGTTGAAAAGAGTCACGGATTCGCAAAAGTGCATTCGCGCCGGAGGTAAACATAACGATTTAGACGACGTCGGGAAAGACACGTATCATCACACGTTCTTTGAAATGCTCGGGAACTGGTCATTTGGCGATTACTTTAAAGAAGGCGCCATTTCCATGGCGTGGGAGTTGTTAACGGAGGTGTACAAAATCGACCCGGATCGATTATACGCGACGTATTTCGGTGGCGATCCAAAGCAAGGTTTAGAACCGGATTTAGAAGCGAGAGATATTTGGTTGAAGTTTCTCCCAGCCTCGAAAGTGCTACCCTTCGATTGCGCGGATAACTTTTGGGAGATGGGCGATACTGGACCGTGCGGTCCCTGTACCGAAATCCATTTCGATCGAATTGGTAACAGAGACGCGTCGAGTTTAGTCAACATGGACGATCCGAACTGTTTGGAGATTTGGAACTTGGTGTTTATTCAATACAACCGAGAGGAAGGTGGGGTTTTGAAACCGTTACCGAGCAAACACGTGGATACCGGCATGGGTTTCGAACGCTTGGCGAGTTGCTTACAAGACCGACCGTCGAACTACGATACGGATGTATTTCTCCCGATTTTCAGAGAGATTCAAAGAGTGACCGGTTCGTCGCCTTACACCGGTTTGTTAGGTGTCGCTGATGCTGGAGAGAAAGATATGGCGTACAGAGTAGTCGCAGATCACGTGAGAACGTTAACCGTCGCCATAGCGGACGGCGCCAGTCCCGGGTCAGATGGGAGAAACTACGTCTTGAGAAGAGTCTTGAGAAGAGCCGTTCGATTTGGACGCGAGAAATTGAACGCCAAACAAGGCTTTTTCCACAAGTTGGTACCGACGGTTGTAAAAATGCTCGGCGAAACGTTTCCGGAAATCAAGAAAGAGGAAAAAAGAGTCATCGAAATCATCGCCGAAGAAGAGGAATCGTTTGGAAAGACACTTTTGAAAGGTATCGAAAAGTTTAAGAAAATTGCGGAAGGCGCGAGAGGTGAAAACAGAAACGTCATTTCTGGCGTCGAGGCGTTTTTATTGTGGGAATCTTTTGGTTTCCCGAACGATTTAACGGAAATCATGTGCGAGGAGAACGGTTTGACGTTGAACAACGAAGAGTTTGACCAAGTGTTCAAAGCGGCGCAAGAGAAATCGAGAATGAGCTCCAAGAAGAACACCGGCGTGGATTTGTTGTTCCAAGCGGAAGCGACGGCATGGTTGTCGAATAACAACATCGCAACTACAAATGATTCGTTCAAGTACGTCGAAAACGTTCCGAAAGTGGATACGACAGTCAAAGCGATTTTGACGAGCTCGGACGGATTCGTTCAATCTACGGAAGGACAAAGCGGGCCGTTTGGTTTGATTTTAGAATCGACACCATTTTACGCAGAATCTGGAGGTCAGGTTTCTGATACCGGGTCTCTGAACGTCAACGGTAAAGATTTATCTGTTTCCGAGGCGAAAGCGGCTGCTGGGTACATCTTGCACGTCCTATCGGATGATTCCGTTTCGGTTTCGGTTGGCGACGCGTGCACCGCGCAAGTCGACGTTGCTCGACGTTCGGACATCATGCCTAATCACACGATGACACACGTCGTTAACTTTGCCTTGCGCGAAGTCTTAGGAAACGACGTCAACCAGAAAGGTTCCGTCGTGGACGACGAAAAGTTGCGTTTTGACTTTTCCCACAACAAACCAGTCACGGCGAAGCAAATCCAAGAGGCGCAAGACATCGTCAACTCGCAAATTAAAGAAAACTTGTCCGTCCACACGAGAGAGGTGGCGTTAACGGACGCGCAGAAAATCAACGGTTTGCGCGCGGTATTCGGTGAAGTGTATCCTGACCCGGTCAGAGTCGTTTCTGTCGGTCCAGCCATCGACGATTTGTTATCCAATCCGTCCAACGAGGCGTGGGCGAAGCGATCGATTGAGTTTTGCGGCGGCACGCATTTGAAAAGCACCGCGGAAGCGGAAGATTTTGCCATCATCGAAGAAGTCGGCACAGCGAAAGGTATTCGACGCATCACTGCAGCCACGAAAGGCCAAGCGAGGCAAGCCTTCCAGAATGCCAAAGATTTCATGGATATGATTGATGCGACGGCGAAAATTACCGATTTAACCGAGCTCTCCGCGCAACTGTCTTTGTTGAAAGGTTCCATCGACGACGCGGAGAAAACGATGCCGTTCGCTTCTCGAGAAAATTTGAGAGAGTTGATCGTCCGAGAAAATAAGCGATACTTGGATGAAAAGAAAAAAGCCGCCGCTGAAGCAGCCGCTAAAGCCATCGAGCAACTCTCCGTCATGTGCGGCGAAGCCTCCTCCAAGAGCGAAAACTTTCTCGTCGCCAACCTCGGCGAAGGTTTAGACGCGAAAGTGTTGGGCGAGTGCGCGCAATCGGTCGCCGCGAAAGGTTTATCGTGCGCATTGTTCGCCACGAACGACGGGAAAGCCGTCGCGTTGTGTTCGGTCCCTTCCGACGTGAAGAACAAAACCAACGAGGCTAAAAACTGGTTAGATGTGTGCTTGAAGCCGCTCGGAGGGAAAGGCGGCGGTAAAAAAGGCGTCGCGCAAGGCCAAGGACCAAACGCTGAAGCGATGACCGAAGCCATGGATGCCGCCGCGGCGTTCGCCAAGATGTCCATTAAGTAACAACGCACTCACAATAACAACAATATAACACATACTAGATAGCAGAAGAGAGAGACTATTTCTATACGTTGATACTATGCTACCAAATAGTACAGCATTTTGGATAAAACAACAACAGACTTTTCTTCAGAAGAAAAAGAGCGACTTCTTTTGAGCGACGACGAAGAACAACGAACGCTCTCTTTCTCTCTCTCTCTCTTCCACGTTTTAAGAACGGCATCATTCATTGTTCGCGGCTGTGCGCATGTTGCTTTCCTCCAAAAACAAACCGTTTTCCACGCTCCAAATCGCCGGCGCTGGTCTGCTCCATTTACAAAAGAAACCGAAAGCGACGGCTTTCCAATGCGCGTCGGTGGCGTTTAGCTACATGGCGTGCGCGGTCGCTTTACTCTGTTTCAATAAAACCGCGTTATCTTTGTACGATTTTCCGTTTGCAAACGTCATCACCTTATCGCAACTGATCGTATCGACGATGCTTTTGTATGTGTTTAAAAGACTGAACTTGATTGCGTTCGTGGACCAACAGGACGGCGAGGAAACGATGTCAAACAACGGGAAAGTGCCGAAAGGCGGATTAAACGTGAAAACGGGATTCCCAACCGTGAAGTTATTTCGAACGACGTTACCGTTAGCTCTCGCGTATTTAACGTACATGTTGTTGTCCATGATTTCGTTGAGAGGCGTAAACTTACCGATGTATACGACGTTGCGAAGAACTACCGGCGCGTTTACGATGGCGACCGAGTTCCTGGCGTTTGGGAAAGCGCAAGAGAGAGACGTGATTTTTGCGGTGATGCTTATGGTGTTAGGCGCAATTATAGCCGGAATGAACGATATGGAGTTTAATTTGTATGGATATTTCATGGTCGTTCTGAATAACGTGGCAACGAGCGTGTATTTGATCATGATTGGACGCGTATCCAAGAAGAGCGGATTGAACGCGTTCGGGTTGATGTGGACGAACGGAATTTGGTGCGGCGCGCCGTTGTTCGCGCTATCTTTGTTAAGAGGGGAAGTGTTCAGTACGATTATTTATATAAACGAAAATAGTGGGTTCGTTAAAGTCTTGTTCGGTTCATGCGTGCTGGCGTTCGCGCTGAACTACTCTATATTCTTAAACACGTCGATGAACTCGGCGTTGACGCAAGCTATTTGCGGCAACGTGAAAGATCTAGCGGTGGTGTGGATTGGGTACATATTCTTTGGTGGGGTGTTCCAATGGGCGAACTTTAGCGGAATGATTGTGGGGGTGTTTGGAAGTGTGTATTACGCGGCTATAAAGTTGAAGAAGACGCGAGTGAAAGACCCGAAAGAGAGCGAATAGTTAGACGGGAGAGTTGTTTTTATTAAAAGTAGATTTGTAGGAAACGCGTTGTTGATTCAAAGTAAAAGTAATGTAATATCGGTATTTCAAATCTTTGTATCGATATGGGTAGTAGTACTCTCTTCTTCTTCTTCTTCTTCTTCTTCTTTTTCCTTGCTTTTTCGTATCCTCTCTCTCTCTCTCTCTTATGTCTATCTCTTTCTAGCGTGCTCTCTTTTATATATTCTCTCTTCTATAATACTTTAAAACATTTCTGCGTTATCCCTCTCTTTCTCTCTCTCTCTCTCTCTCTTTATTCCATCCTTCATCGCGTGTGCTTCTCTCCTCATTTCAAAAGCACTCCTCTTGACTCTTCCTCACGCATCTCGCCACCCGTTTCTTAAATCCCGCGTAATCCTCTCGAAACATCTTCGCCGCGTCGATATTCGCCGGCGACTCGTCGTTCGGCGAGGACAACATCGATATAATCGACAGCATAATCGTCTCCACCGTTTGCACCGGCGACCACCGCTCGCTGGCGCACTCGTACCCCATCGGGTCATCCCCGGCGTCGTGTAAGATAGATATGCACACCCTCCCGTCTGGATACACGTTCGGGTGCCAAATTTCCGATTTAAATTTCACGTCCGGCGGTTTGTTCGGGTAATCTTTCGGGAACGTCATCGTCGCCGTGAAGAAACCGCCCTCGTATAACGTATCCGGAGGGCCCATGATGGTTACTTGCCATTGTAAGACGTTGGAATCGTCCACTAAACCCGCGGAGAAGCCCTCGATTGGGTTCCGAGTTAAATCTGTTTTATTTTTCGCATTCGTAGTAGTAGTAGTAGTATTCAGAAGAGAAGGAGGAAAAAGTCAGTACAAAATGTTGGAGTCGCCCCTCGTCGCTCTCCTCGCAGAAAAATCATCGTCCACATCATAATCATCCATCATCCAAGAGAGAGACAGACAGACAAAACAAAAGAAGGACAAGAAAAACGACGCACCTCTCAGCTGGTTTCGTAACAGAAGCACCGCTTGGTCGGTCATTCTCTTTCCCTCTCTCTTTTCGCGCCGCCGCTTGTTTTTTAATGAGTGGTTTAGTATTTATCACACGAAAACAACGGAGAGATCCAACGCAAACTTCTTCGCGGAGATGATGAGAGTCTTCGTCGTCTCGTCTTTAATAATAAATCGTCGGTCGTCTTCTGAATCGTGTCGCTGTTATTCCCTAAGCTACTAGTACTACTACTACTAAGTCTGTCTTTCTGTGTGAGCGTGTGAGTGTGTACGTGTGTGTGTATTCCTCTTCCGCTCTCCTCGCGTTCTAAAAATGACGAGAGAAAGAGAGAAAGAGACAAGAAAAAGAAGAGACGAAAAGATCATTTCTTCTCTTCATTTCTTTGCAAACACAAACACAAGAAGGGGCAATCGTTTGGCATCTGTTTCTTTTTTTTTCTTTTTTTTTTTCTTTTTTGCGCAAAACACAAACACAAAAAGGTCGAAAAACTTCGTTCGTTTAAAAATATATATGGATGTATGGATTTAGAGA
>ERZ651776.767-NODE-767-length-42838-cov-20.045579_pt1 | contig 42838 bp, 39 predicted proteins | sample MGYA00514761_ERZ651776 | MGnify/ENA metagenome assembly ERZ651776
TCATAAGTTGCAGTTGTTACATTGGTTGGTTGAATTTTACTATTAGAAATATCATCAAATAATGAGTGATGTAAAGCCGCCGCTCCAACCCATTCTTCTTTAGACACTTTATTTGAATTGAAATAAAAATTTCCATCATCAGCCATCAGAGATGCAGAATCCTCAAATTTATTTGCAATATAATTATCCATAAGTTCTCTTGTTAGCATGGATTCTTTACTTGAATCATCAGTTATACCAGACCATCCACCAAATTCCATATTTGGTTCTGTTTTATTTGAATTAGTTGTTTCACAAGAAATAAATAATCCTAATGTAAGTGTAAGTAAAATTAATTTTTTCATATTATAATATTTTATATGAATATAAATAATTTAAAACTATTAGTTTTGATATAATTTTAAAAATATTCTAATATGAAAGTTTTAATGGATTATGTCAATGACAATACTTTTAAAGTTAAAAATGAGTCGAAAAATGAGTTACTAATAGACATGTGTGATCCTGATAAAAAAAATCATCTTTCTCCAATGGAACTATTATTATCTGCAGTAACCTCCTGTGCTGCTGTTGAAATTGTTTCTATGATAAAAAAAAGAAAAAGAAATTTTCAAAATATTTTAGCTGAAACCCATGGCGAAAGAGTTGATTCTTCTCCAAGGTATTTTACTTCAATCGATATTAAATATATTATTTATTCTAGTGATTTAACAGAAAATGAAGCAGATAGATATATTTCCATGTCTCTAGAAAAATATTGTTCAGTTGGGGCTACTATTAATGATAAAACTAAAATAAATCATAGCTTTGAAATTATCAGCAAGAAGTTCTTACAAACCAATTAGAAAATTTATACAAGATATTGGAATTGTTAATACTAATATTTTTGTTAAGGCGCTTGGGTCTAATGATCCATTAGACAAAGCCAATTGGATTGAAAACAAAATTGATAATGAAGGATATAATGATATATTTTTTGCAGATGACTCCCAAAAGAATATTGATGCTGTAAAAAACATGCTTTCGAATAAAAATGTAAAATCTAAGATTCAAAAAGTTAATTACTAATGAAAAAAATATACTTAAACTTTCTTTTTTATTTACTTACAATTAATCAGTTATGTTCTCAAACAATTTTGAATACCGAAAAACTTATGTCCAAGATTGATAGCACCTTTGTTTTTGGTATTGGATTTGATGGAAATATGGAAAGAGGAAATATTGAACTTACTGAGTCAAATCTATCCCTTCAGTTAGGAAAAAAAACAAATAATTCTCTACTAAGATTTGTACTTAGTCATGAATATGAAAGTGATAGTCAAGAAGTTTTATCTAATGACTTTAGTGGACAAATTAGATATAACTATTCAATAGAAAACAATTCATTTTTTTCATTTATCCAAGCTCAGAATATTCGTTCTATAAAGATGCTTCACAGATATCTTATCGGAGTTGGTTATAGATTTAATGTATTTAAAAAAAATCTAAACTATTTTGATCTATCAGCTGGAATATTTTATGAAGATGAGTTATATGAAGATAATCAGAACCAAATTAAAGTATATAATTATAAATACAGTTTTAGTTCATTTTCTACATTTTTTCTTGATAAAAAATTTAGTTTAAATACCAGTTTTTATTATCAGTTTAATTCCTCTTCCTTAAAAGATTACAGAATTTATGTTGAACCAAGATTATATTTTTCACTTAATAAAGTAGATTTGTTTATTACTTACAGAAATAGATTTCATTCAAAACCTTACGTTGATGTAAAAAGAAATGATGCTGAAACATCAGTTGGTTTAGAAATTTATTTATAATTGAAAAAAATAAAGTTTCATACTAAAATAAAAATAATTATTTATCAAAAGCAGTGGAGACAATTTTACTTTTTTTTCTTTTCCGAAAAATCGTGAATTTTTAGATTGTGAGCAAAAAATTCATAAATCATCACCATGGCAAGAGTATCTAATTCACAATATTTAAGCAAAGCTTCAGAAATAATATTCCTTTCTAAATTACTCATAGACATATATTGAATTTTTGCATAAGCAGTTAATGCTTCCCCTCCATTGTTTATTTTATCAATTTGACCAACGGGATCTAATACTTGGGATAGATCTGGAGTTGGAAGAGAATTATAAGGATCCTTTTCTTCGTCTTTAATCCATACATGATTTTCTAAAAAGTTTAATGATGTTAAATTGATTTGATGCAATGGTTTTGAGTACTTTGTTCTAATAAAATCGCTGATTTGGATTATCGTAGGTAATACAATTTTAATAGAATTTGATCCTTTCATATACGGATGATAAAAATATTTTTTAACTAATTCGCACATATCTATCATATCTCTGTTTCCTTTTCTTATTAGCTTATTTTTACTTTTTTTATTAGTAATGGATTCAATAAAGTTCATAAGTTCCAGTCTATCTTCTTCCTTTGAGTCTAATAGTTGTTCATGAATCGAATTTAATATTGAATTTTCATGGGTAGCATATTTAAAAATTGAACCTTCATCATTTTGTAAATCTTTTTTTAATTGTCTTATAAAATGGAAATTAGGAAACAACCCAGGCTCAGTATTAATGTACTCTGTTTTATGTTCAATTTTTCCATTTGAATTGATTGTGTGATGAGAATATTGAAAAGCTATTTGCTCATAAGGATATCTCCCTTTTGTAAATGGAAGTGCAGATGTACATGTTTCGAAATCAATGAAGTGTAAAGGAAACTTCCATGAGTTCATTTGGGATTTTAAATTTTTTTCATCCAAGTAAAAATTATAATCTTTATTATTGATTTGATTAACACGAGATTCAATTTGAAGCCATTGTCTATTTTGAACGGTTAAATGAGTAATTGATCGTTCATTAAAATCACTTTCTTGAAGTTGATCTAAAAAGAATATGTTTTTATCTATATATTTTTTTTTATTTCGAAAATTCCAAATTTCAAAAATATTTGGACGCAACTTATTTTCTACACTAATTTTAAATTGACTCATCCAACAATCAATACAAAAATGATTAATAAAATTACTCCATTCTAAGTTTTTATTATTTGAATAAATATTAGAAAAAACGTTAATTAATTCTTGAAAAGATAATCCATGAACTTTGTGAATGTCTTTATAAATTATATCGTTAATTAAGCTTGTTATATCTAATTCCTCCATTATAGAGTTGCCTATTTCTTCAATGGATTTAATTTTAACTTCAATTCCTGTTCTACTATTTTTATTAGTAATTTGAAATAGTTGATTAAGTCCATCAATACTTGCTTTTTTAGACTTATCAGCAAGCATTAAACATGCGCTTATTTTAAAGTGAGGGTTACTTTTCTCCACTACAAACTTTTGAAAAGCCAAATCAAACAAATAAGGTTTCCAATTTGAAGAAATCTGGTTATGAGAATTTAAAAGTATATTTTTATCTCTAGAGTTAAATGATTTGGCTTTAACTTCAATGAGTTTAATTTTATTTTTAGACTTACTTAAAATATCTGTTCTTATAAATAGATTCTCGTATATAAACGCTGCTTCATAGATTGTTGAATTAATTTTATTTAATTCAATATTTGTTTTCTCTAAAGATGTGTTATGATCGGAATCAGTAATTAAAACCCCATTAGGATAATGTAATCTAGATAATTCTTCAGCTTGAAATCCACCATCAGCTAGAGAAGATAAAAAAGAGTCCTCTATATTTTCTTTTTTAAAATCATTAGTAAGCCTAAATGGACATTTAATGCCCTCGTTGAACTTAGATTTTGTAAGATATCTCATATTTTATTTAGCTTAAATTATTAAAAAAATGTAACTTAATAATATAATTCTATATCTAATTGTGAAAATTTATCAAAAAGTTTTTTTTTCGATTATTAACGACTTGGAGTTTTTAAGGGGATTAGATTTGAACAATTCCAAAAATAGTGGAGAGCTTTTAAACTGGTTACTCTCTAATTTTGTTAATACACTGCATGATAATAAAATATATATATCTGAGGTTACTTCTACTCCAATTAATATTCAAAATGAGAACATTAATTTATATTTAGAAATATCTACAAAAAAATTAAAAACAAATAAAAAAATTTATATATGTTTTTATAAAAACCAACCTGATATTGATAAATTAAATTTTAAAAAAGGGACAATTTTTATAACAGAATCTGGGGGAAATGAAAAGGCATTAAAGTCTTCAACGTACTTTTTTAAAACTAAAAATGGTGAAAAAAATTTAATAATCTTATGTAATTAATAATTATGAAAAGAATTTATATTGATTTAGATGGTGTATTAGCAGACTTTGAAAAAGGCAAGAAAAATCATCCACTAGGAAAACAAACGCCATATATTGGTCGCCCTGATAAACTTCCAGGACTATTCAAAGATTTAGATACTATAAAAGGTTCAATCAGTGCAGTAAATAAATTACTAATTAATCCCAATTTTGATGTTTACTTTCTTTCAACTGCTCCATGGGATAATCCAGATGCTTGGACACATAAAAGACTTTGGATTGCAAAACACTTTGATGAGAAATTAATAAAAAAAAGATTAATCTTGTGTCACCATAAAAACTTTTTAAAAGGAGATTTTCTTATTGATGATAGAAAATACAATGGAGCTATAGATTTTGAGGGAGAATGGATAAAGTTTGGAAGTGAAAGATTTCCAGATTGGAATGCGGTAATGAAAAAATTGGAAAATTTATGAGCATTATATACATTAATCTAAGAGAGGACAAAAGCTTTCACACAATAATCATAAAGAAAAAGATAAAAGAATTTACATATCTCGCCTCTATAGGTTATGCTGGCGGAGGGGTTTATGAAGAGTTTTTTGGAAAATTAAAATATGGTCAAGTATCTTCCGATAAAAGCATACCATCTACTGGAATAATTGGGCTTTGGACAGACTCTTTAGGTTTAGATGAATGGCGAGAAAAAATTAATGACGTAATTATAAATAAAGATAGTGAAAGATTTGAAGCTCAAATTGAAGATTTATATGAGTTTATGGAAACAGAGGATGCAAATATCCAAATTAAGTTAACAGAAGAAATAAGAAATTTCATTTATGTTTGGTATGATGAGCAAACTTCCACAGATTATGAAACCCCTATTCTTAAAGAAATTGATTTTTTGAGTTTGGGTTTTATAGAATTTAAAGAACCCACCGCCGGATATATTTTTAGTAATGAAGGTTGGGATAATGATTTTATGGAAATTACCACATCTAATATATGGCGTATGTCACATCATTTCCCTTTAATGATTGAGGATTATATATAATAATTATAACCTTAATTAATTGACAAAAATTTAGATGGTGAATTATACGATATATATTTAACAATTAGTAATGAAGATAGATATTCAAATATAAAATCTAGTTAGAACAAAACATGAATATAAAAGAACAATTAATAAAAATATGCAAAGATATTATTAAAGAAAATAATAAAGAATTTAATTGTATCGACTATGAAGCTACAGGAATTAGTAATCATATTTTTGATGAAAAAGGTGTGCAGATGAAAATCGGATTAGAGTTAATTAAAGAATTGAAATTGGACAATAAACTACAATTTGAAAAAAAAATTATAAATGATGAACTTCAAAAAAAAGATTATTTAGATATTTTTTTATTTCACAATAATAAAAAAATTGGAATTGAATTAAAATTCAAAACTAAAGGTAGTGATGGTACTTTTTTTTCGAATCAGGGAGCAGAAACAAACGGACAACATAGTTTTTTTTGGGATTTACATAGATTAAATGATTTAGTAGACAGAGAAGAGATTAATGAAGGATATCAAATTTTTATCACTAATGATTCTAGCTATTGGAATGAAAAAAAAAGAACTACCAGTAAGTTTATAATAAAAATTGATAAAGAATTAGCTAAACCTTATATATCAAAGGAAAAAGAACCAAATAATTCTAACGAATTTAACATGACTGATCTAACCCCATTTAAAAAAGATGGGATGAATCCTCCTGATTGGACAAGTGTCGATAACATTTCGGGGCAGAAAGCTAAAGACCCTTACAGGGTTCTAAGTGAGAATTTAAATAAGAAATTTGAGAAGAAAAAGTTATTATATTGTACACAGGAAATTAAACTTGAGCATGTTGTTGATAAATATATTTTGTGGAAACCTAAACTTGCCAAGAAAATTATTGAATACGAAGGTTCTAAACCGACAAATATTTTTAAATTTATATTAGTTGAATTAAAAAAAACGAAATGAATATTGAAGAAAATCTAAATGAATTAGAAGAATCCATAGAAAATAATTTTAACAAAACTCAATTCGAAAAAGAAGTGTTTGATTTAATTAATCATTTATCTACTGTTGAGGATATTTTAAGATTAGCATCAATAATAAGATGGGCACCTTATGAAAATGAGGATAATGCAATTGAGACTGCTTTAAACATTACAGATAGGGCTATTGAAAAATCTGTAGAGTCAAACAATAAAGAAGAATTAGAAACAATAATAGATGAATTAGAAATGTCTATGGAGCTTGATGATAGAGCAAATGAAGTTAGAGAGATAGTTGAAAACTTAGATTAAATTTACAATCCTTTTTTTTCTTAATTAATTTAAAAATGGACACCAAATTTCGAAACATTCAAAAAGTGTTTCATTTTCTTCACTTTGAATTATATTAAAGTTTGGGTCATTAAAAATAGAGACTGCTATTTTTTCTTTGATAAAAGTATTTACTTGAAATTCTGTTTTCGGAAAACTTCTTTTTACTATTTTTTTCAAACTAGTAAATGATAATTCAACTTTTGATGTGTCATATAGAAAACTAACCCAATATTTACTGCTATTTAATGAGTCATTTAAATCAACGCTACAAAAATTATGTTCAAGTAAAATATCATGTATCGATTTAAAATATAAATCGTGGTTTTCTTTATTCATTGATAAAACTACAGGAATCTTAAAGTCTTTTAATAATATCTTTTTATCTAAACTCATATTATTTTTTAATTAATTTATTTGCTTGTTGAATTAACTCAATTTCTGATTTTTTGAATTTAATATTTATTTTATCTAAATTATTTAGCGAATCTTTAATCAATTTAATTCCAGTTTTTGATTTATTGTAAACCAAATTCATCCCCTTTTCTAGTTGACTTAAATTATAAATTTTTGGGAATATATGAAAATACGTAGAGGCTTTATCAATCATTTCAATTGATTCTTTATATTTTTTTTGCATTGTTAAACAACGTGCATAGTTTAAAATGCAAAGTCCATAGCCTATGATTGCCATTCTCTCTCTTCCAGATTTTGAGTAAAACAATTTTTTATTATCCTTTGATAATGGTATAAGCTCACCATCAACAAAATCCCACTCCCCTAAATCAATAAAATGATTAGTTGATTTATCTTTAAAGTTATTGTGATGTGACTTTAAAGCTTTTTTAGTGTAACTCAATGCGTTTTTTAAAGATTTTTTCTTTAGATATAGATCAGCTAATCTTTGATAACGTTGCGCAATTTCAAAATCATTTTTACCCATACCAAAGTCCTCTTTAACTAATAAATAATCTAGTGTTTTTTTCCAAAGCTTAATGCAATCATCATAAAAGATAGGACAACTTGGCTTATTTTCCGATTGCCATTCTAAATCATTTGCAATATTAATACATGCTCTGTTATAAGCGGGTGAATCTTCGTTAAATGATAATTTTAACTGATTTAAATAATCAATCTGGGAGTTTTTATAACTAATAAAATCTTTTTTAGATAAATAATGAGTTTTTTTAGCATCTAAATACCAAATAGATGCTTTTGTTATTGAATTAGAATCTAAAATCTTATTTAAGAATTCATTTACATTATCAAATTGTGTATCGGCAACTTTAGTGTATAAAGATAAATAAAGCTCACCTGGTCTTGTGCTTGAAGATATCCTGTTGAGATAAGTTCCTTTATTAATATACAGATATTCAAAAGAGGAACCAGGTGTTTTACTTAATATAAATTTTATAAAAGTAAGCACCCAAGCCTCGGAAATTTCCCCATCAATTTTTAAGATTTCATTATAGTCTATAAAAACCTCAACTGATTTTTTTCCATCTTTAAATTTTAAATGACAATAATTGAGATAACTATTAATCGAATCATAAAAAAAATTGGGATTATTTTCTTTTTGGGCAAGTATAAGTTTTTCGTATTTATTTGCAAATTCTTCAATTTTAACTTTATCATTTCCAATATTTTTTACATTCTTTTCAATTTTCCATAATTCATATTCACTTAGAGCTAATTCATAAAAATCAGTATTCTTCAATTGTTTTAAAGCCATATCGAACATAATTTTATGTCCAGCTTCAACTGCTTTTTGTTTCTCTTCATAACCACCAGAAAGAATTAATTCAACTTCATCATCAAGTGAGAGATTTATTTCTCCAAGATTTTTTATAAAATATATGAGAGAAAGTCCATTTAATTTAGTTGGGAATTTATTTAATGTTGGAATAAAAGTCGAAAAATTATTTCCTGAATATCCAGCGTCAGTAAATGTTACTATAGATTTTTCAGAAATATTCATTATTTCACCATTTAAAATAATGAGTAATCTAAGGTCATTTGATAATTCATCAGTATTAATTCCATTTGGAAGAGGAATTTTAGATTTTCTCATTTCCTCATCACTTAAATTATCTAAAATTTTAATCTTTTCAGCTAATGAATAATTAACATCATCTGCAATAATTCTTAATTTTTTTAATAATTCAGAAAGTTCAGTAAAATCTTTCTTTTTAAGTAAGTTTGCAAAAGCATCTAGTTTACCTAATTTATTTGTGTATAAATATCTGCATACAACATCTAATATTAATTTATTACATTGATTTGTATAACGTTTTGAAAAACTAAGTGTAATCATTCTTCTAATTACCTTAAGCACTTCCTCAGTACTATATTTTTCAGGAAATTTTATTATATCGGATCGTAACTCTAAATATCTTTTATTGTATTCAATAATAATCTGTGTTTCTCCTTCATATTGATTTTGATCACCCTTATAATATGATTTTAATGCGCTAATTATTCTTTTATCACTAAACTTATATATATTGTCCTGATTTGAAACATCAATCAATAAACCTTTATTAACAGCGCTTTCTAAAAAGTCTAAAACATCTAGTAGTTCGTAGCCCCAAACCTGAGCTAGAATATCTGCATCAAATTTATTCCCAATTACAGAGGCACTTTCAAGTATTCTTCTCCATTTTGATTCAAACTCATCAAAAATTTGATGATAATAACTATCGATATCTTCAAAATTTGGAAGTGATCCTATATCAACTGTTTTAGTTAAAACATATCCATCTGGTGTATATTTCAAAGATTTATCTGATATCCATGATTCTAAAACTTTAAAGACATAGAGAGGTGTTAATTTAACATTAGATTCTGATTTTAATTGTTTATTATAATCATTAAATAAATTATTTATTTGATTCATTGAACTACTTGCAATTTTAAATTTATTTTTTTCCGTACTAAGATTTTTTACAAAATCAACAAGGTTAAATGATTTAACGTCTAGTAAATCTATTAATTCAAAAAAGTTATTAGTTTCATCATTTAAATTATTTAATTCTTTTTTTATTTCCTGATGATTTAATCCCCTATAAGAACCTTTAATCTCTGCACGGACAGTTATTATAATGCAAAGATTTTTTCTAAGGAAAAAATTTCTGTTTACAGTCCTAATGAAATGCTTTAGTAATGTTAGTGTTTCTGGATCAATCCAATGAACATCTTCCATTATAAATAAAGCCTTTTTATTAATATTTGTGAGCCTATCTATTATTTCAAGTGAGATTTCATTCATAGATTTTTTTGAGCTACTATTAAAATCTGAAAAATCTAATGGGATACCTACTTTATCACTCGCTATATTTATAATTCCTTTTGTGATTTTATCAGTAGATTCGGATCTGCTATTCCAGTCCTCACCAATCAATCTACTAAAAGCTTGAAGAAAAGGTTCAAATGATACGGCATTTTCATCTTGAATCTCATCACAATCACCATAAAAAATATTCCAATTATTTTCTTCAAAATTTCCAAAGGATTCCTTCAAACTTCTTGTTTTTCCAATACCCATTGGGGCATCGATTAACATTATGTTTAAATCATCCGACATTTTGTTTTCTACAGCTTTATAAATTGCTTCACCAGGATTCATTACAGTTTTTATATAAGGAACTTCATCAAGGATTGAACTTTCAGTAGATTCCTTAGACCTTTTTTCAAATAATTTATCTAAATAATTATCTACTATATGATTTAATATTGAAATTGGAGAAATAATGATAAAACTTATAAATAAATTTTGGACAGAAAGATCATAAATAATTATTCTATTAAATATTATTAATGATATTAAACCTAAAAATAATCCTGAGATTGCTTGTCTTCTCTTATAACTATTTTTTGTTAAAACACCATATTGGAAATAGGATTTTCCAAGAAGATTACCAATTAAAAGTGTAATAAATATTAATAATACATGAATCAAAAACGGATATGTTTCATACTGAATAAAATAGAAAATAAAGATTGGAAAATAAGTAGCATATAAAGATGAATTAAAAAAAAATGTATATCCTAAAGGAGTATGAAAGCCATCTATATCTAATCTATTAACAATAAATAAATTAATTATTACAGGAAAAAAACTCATTAAAATAGTGAGAAATAATAGCCATACAATAACATTAACTTCACCAACGTCTACGTCACCATTTGGAATAATAAATGAGCAAACATATATCATTATAAATGATAAAATTATTGGAATTAAAAAATATAACGCTACATATTTAACCTTGTTTATAACAGAAAGCATTAATTCTGTATTAGAATCTTTAGTAGCCATCAATATATTTTTTCTATTAACAAATATTAATGAAAAACCATAAGCAAGTGAGACAAAAAGTATAGCTAAAACTAAAACAAGAAAGAGTTCAAATAATAATGGCAAATCCCTTTTGTCAACAGTATATCCTCTTGTAAATATTGATTCAAGAAAACCTAAAGATTTTTCATAAGTTTTAAAATCAGTATTAACTAGCCAAATTTTATCATTAATAATATCAATATTTCCCACAGTAAAAAGACCCAATCGGTCTAAATTTAAATCTTTAAGGATTTTATTTAAATCATCCTCTAAAACTAATCCATTTATTAAATTTTTAGATTTTTCAACTCCAAGAATTTGAATTAATTCATTTGATTGAATTATTCGGTGATTGGTGTTTGAAATTAACGATTGGTTTACGATTTCAAATGTTTCATTATCACAATCTTCTCTAACAAGAATAGATGTAATATTCGCATCGGAAAGAGGGACGTTTCCAAGAACTTTATACCTTGTATTTAATAACTGTGATAGCGCATCATCATAGGCATACTCTATTGCATCATCAACAAACCCAAAATAGTGTGGCATCCTAGAATAAAATTCGAAGAACTCTATTTTACTAATTACATTATTTACAATTGTATTTTTTGTTAATAAAATGCTTTTTTCAATATCAATAGCATAATTATTATCATTATCAATTTGATAAATAGAATCTATATATTGTAAAGCTATTTCTAAAAAAAATTCATTATTGTAATTTTGCCTCGATATATATTGTAATGTGTTAATGTGAACTTTGTACTGTTCTAACTTTAAAGAATCTTGAGTAACTGATTTATTTTCAGAACTTGAATATATAATTGTAGAAAAAAGTAAAACAAAAAAACTTAAATAATTTTTCAAGATCTATGGATTATATATTTAAATTTATGATAATTAATTATAAATTATAAGATTCTTTACTACAAATTATATAAATTATGGAATTCAATAGTTTTTTTGATAGTATTCAAGCAGGGTTGAAAAAAGATATTAAATCTAGAAGACTTAATATGAAAATTTCAGTTAAAGAATTTAATGAATTATCAAAAAAGTATTTTAAAAATTTAAATGATAAAGCCGATAGATTTACGTTTACAGTGGAAAAGATGGATAAAAACAATATTTTATTTATTTTGAGATCTTATTTTAACTTATATGTAGAGGTTAAAAAAAACTCGATAGAAGTTTTTAAAAATTTCCCCAAGAAATTTATATTATTGAAAGAGGTTAATAAATCAAATCATTATTTTACGCCTAAAGTATTTTTGAAAGGAACAATAATGTATTCCGTAAAAGCTGCCTATTCATCAGCAAATAAAATGAACGGAGTTACATTATGGGATAATTTGAAAACCGTTGAAGGCACCAAAATTGTTCCTAGTGTTCAAATAAACTATGAGTACATAAACCCGATTATTTGAAGAGAATAAAAAAATTTATTTAAAAGTGGTCGAAATAAAATAACAAAAAATAATATAAATTAAATAATATGAAAATTACAGGTTCAAAAATTGAGGAATTAACTATGGCTGACTTAGATTGGCAAAAAGACTGTTTAAAAATTCTTAGTGAGAGAGATTATATTCGTGTAACTGAATTAAATCTTGAAGCTGACGATCCATTTATGATATTTGAAACTGATAATGATGATAGATTTTGGGATGATATAAATGAAATCACAGATAGTTTTGTATAATACAATATACATCAGAGATAAAATATTTTGTAACTAAAATAAACTGATTAACTATCTATAATAAACATATTAAATGAAAAATCAATTTTTAAATTAGAATTAGAAAATTAAAAATATTAATTTATGAAAGTATACGGTAAAAAAACAGTTATTATTGATTGTGAGTGGGAACTTGATGATCAACCAGAACTTAAAAAAAAATTAGAATCAATGGAAGACTATGAACTCATTAACTTTTTAAATAATAATGGTAAATATGAGGATACTGGTGAAGACGAACTTAGTTTTGAAGTAGACTACATTGGAGATGATTGGAAAGATTAATTTAAAGTATTAATGAAGTCATAGACTATATAAAATTTAATTTTGAAGTAATTTGTCCTATTTAAGTATAAATAAATATTAATGAGTTATACAGAAACAATAATGGAATATGTTTACGATCAATATTGTCTCAGTTATAATATGGAGGAAACATTAGATTTTTTAGAAGATGAAATAGATTTTACACGAGAAGAAATTAAAGATATGATACAGTATACCATAGATTCCAACAAAGAACAATTCATTAAATATTACAATTTATTAGTTGAGGGGTTTAAATCCAAATTTAATTTTACTGAAATAGATTGTAAAAAAGAAAAGATTATATGGCCCAAAAAGAGTGGGGTATATGTGATTTGGAAAAATGATAATAGTTCTCTCGATAACTTAATTTATGTTGGGATGACTGGAAAATACAAAAGAGTTAGTAAGGAAGAAGTTGTTTTTAATTCAGGGACTTTTAATACAAGAGATGAAAGATATACTCCATATAGATTTTGTGAGTCGGTTAAAGATTATGATGATATCCGATTTTCGTTTAGATATGGTCCAAAAGGAAAGAATGGAAGTGAACAATCTAAGATAAAATATCAGGACAATGCTTATGAAAAAACAATACCTTACTCTGAGATAAAAATACATTGTTTTCATGTGTCAGATAATCACAGAGATTATTATACACCAGAACTTCTTGAAAAAGAAATACTAACTAAGTATTTAAAAAGTTCAGGAAATCTTCCTCCAGCTAATAATGAGTTGTAATTTACCTAATACTTATTGGATATGGTTTAATTTATTTTATTTCATCATAAACCCCTTTTCCTTCATTCCATTTGACTATAATTTTCTCATCAGTAAGTATAGATATTGATTTATATTCTTTGAAGTCTTTTTCCCACATTTTATCCAATTCTGAAAAAATTAAGTTAATTTTATTTAATTCCTTTTCAACTAAATTATTTTTAAAAATTTCAAGGTGATTTTTATCAGCCATATCATCAAAAGTCAACCAATTGAAAGGAATAATTTTTTGAATATCTACCTGAAAACTTGCTCTATCTCTAAAAGGGATATTTTGAAATTCTTTCTCTTTCCAATTATTAATAAAATTAATTAATAATTGATTTGGATTTGGACCAACATCCGATCTTGTATATTTTTTATTTTTTCTTAATAGCTCCATTTCACATAAAACAACAATTTGAAAATCAGTGAAATTTTTGAAGTATTCAAAATCTTCTCTTTTAGGGGGGAGTATATATTTTTTTTTAGCCATAACTATTTAATAGTGATAAGATATTCTTTTTTGAAAATCTACTCTCAACTCTATTCAACTATTTTTCTTTCTTTTGATTTGTTTAAATTTTAAAATACTTCCATTTTAAAGTTAATACTAATATTCCAATTACTTGGATAAAACATAAGTTTAAAATTTAATTATAAATCACTAACTCCACAACAAAAACAATTATTCAAGTCTTCAAAAATAAATTTACTTTTTTAATAAAACTGAGAAGGAAAATCTTTCAATTAACTTTAATTCCTCAGAAGATTCATAAGTTAAATCTAAATTATTATTTTCAATATTATAAATTACTTCCTCATATTTTAAAACTTCAAAAATCCAAATAGAATTATCTTTTTCTATGTTAGATATACCATAGTTTTCAAGATTAATAAATTGAAAACCATCACCTTTTTCTCCTTCAATTGAGGTGTTTGCTAGATTAAATTCATCTTTCACATCAAACAAATCACCTCCATTCAATGTAATTAACTCTATCAAATCAGCAAGTATATTAAAATCGTTATTAATTTTAATCAATTCATTTTTAATTTCATTAAAATTTTCTGATTTAGTTTTTATAAAATGTCCAGTTAAAGTTGACCAAAATTCATCATGATTATTGGAAAAATATTGAAAAACCCCATGTGCCCAACTAATAGGTTTATTTAGTTTTACATAGTCTACCTCAAAATCCCAAAACCCTCTTTCATAATTTTGTGATTTTAATAATTTATCCTTATCGATTTCTCCAAAAAATATTTTTGTTAACTCTGACATTTTTACTTAAACTTGGTTAGTTTTTAATTTACAAAATTTGTAAAACTAAAATGGTATGCCATATAACATTTTTTTAAAAAAATTATCAATCATATGTAAAAATCGCAGTGAAAGAACCTATATATTAGTATTTTTGATTTCAAGCTATTCATCAATCCAGATTCAAAGTTTATGACAAAATATGTTATTCAAATCTTTTGATTATGATTGGGTAAGAACGTACATCTTTACCAAAAAATATATTTGATTAGGTACATAATAGCAAAGGCTATTAAAGACCATATTGTTGAACCAATTAGGGCTTGAACAAAAGCCAGTCTCTTATGTGTACCTTCAAATAAAGCAATTTCCTCTTTTTCACTAACTGGACCTAAGTCTTGGTATTCACCAGTTATTTTATTTTTTCTTTCAATTCTTCCAACACTTCCACTATAATTTATAAAAAGGAGTAAAAGGAAAATTAAAATGCTTAAAACTAAGATTATATTCATAATTTTTTATTTCTAATAGATTTAAACTCATTTATTATTGTGTCCATAATCCTCTGATAACCATTTTTCAATCCATTCTTTCTTATTATATTCACTTTTTTTGATAAAGTAAAATTCTTGATACTTACAATCATCCATCATAATACTTTCGTTTTCACTAAGATTATAAAACTCTGCTAATTCCTTTTCATCCATAAAAGATTTTTTATCATATTCTCCACCTTTTAAAGTTGGAGGGTCATCAACACTATAAAGTGCTTCAAATGAAACATAGCCAACATCTTCTCCGTCTTCATCCTCCCCAGACCATGCGTCTTTAACTATCATTATATATGGGTCATCTTCACATATTTTCATACTATTAATGTGATCAATTATTTCAAATGATCCTGTTATTAGTGTACAGTCAATTATTTCAGAATCAACATCTTTATAAAAGTCCATCCATTCATCAGAGTAACTTTCTTCAGAGGACATTATTTTTTTTAACTCATTAATTTCTTCCATATCATAAAAACCAAGTAAATCTGAAAATGAAATTTGTTCTAAACCAAGTTCTGAAATATTTATTTTTTGTTCGTTATTTTCTTTAGTCTTTAAAAATCTATTAATAAATTCTATTTCAACTATTATTTCAATATTTAAATCATTTGCTTTTTCTTTTTTAGACGGGCCCATTTTGTCACCTGCTAGTATAAATGATGTATTTTTTGAAATTGAAGATGATACTTTACCCCCAGATTTGCCAATTATATCTTTTAATTCATTCCTTGAATATTTTTCAAAAATACCTGAGATTACAACAGTTTTTCCATTAAGACTTTCTATACTCATAATTCATTTTTCAATTAATTTAATGAAATATTATAAAACTTAAAAGTGATATGACTTTCTTTATTACAATTTAATGACATTCATAAATTTCATAATTATAATTTGAAATTTTCCATATTGAGGGTAAAAATGATTTGAGAATTAAACTGATATTTTAAATGAAGCAATTGAAAGATTATTAAACAACTCTGATAAAGCTATCGCAATTGTTCTATTAACTTAAAGATTATTTACAATATTTAAGTGATAATACTATTTAAAATGTTTGACTTTTTGCTTGAATTTGATTAATTTTTAATAATAAAATAATTTAATAAATAATGGCAGTAGAATTTATAGAGTTTGGTAAGAAAGGGAGCAGTAAAGAAATAAAAGAAATCTTATCCCATATTTTTCAAAGAAATAATGACTTAAACAAAGATAACAAAAGAGGAACCGCTGTTTGTATATGGGGGACACATGGATTAGGTAAAACCCAAATGGTAAGAGATTATGCTCTAGAACAAAACTGGAAGTTTTCTTATATCGCTCCTGCTCAGTTTGAGGAAATGGGTGATTTACATGGAATGCCTAATGTTATTGATCCCGATGAAAAAATTTCAGGTGATGAGTATACTGTTTATAGTCCTCCGGATTGGGTTCCTAGAGAAGAAGGCCCTGGTATATTATTGTTAGATGATATAAATAGAGCCGATGATAGAATATTGAGAGGATGTATGCAATTATTGCAAAACTTTGAACTAACATCTTGGAAATTACCTCCAAAATGGCAAATTGTTGCAACTGCAAATCCTGAGGGTGGAGACTATTCAGTAACACCAATGGATGGTGCAATGCTCACAAGAATGTTGCATACAACACTTAAGTTTAATCCTAAAATATGGGCTGAGTGGGCCTATTCAGCTAATGTTGATCAAAGAGGTATTTCTTTTGTTTTAACTTATCCTGAACTTGTAAATTCAGAAAGAACAACCCCTAGAAGTTTAACTCAGTTTTTTGAACAAATTGCTTCAATTGAAGATCTTAAAGGAAATTTACAACTAGTTGAAGCTCTTGCTTTAAGTTCTTTAGATGAAGTAACGGTTTCCTCGTTTATTACTTTTGTTAATGACGAACTAACACAACTGATTGACCCTGAAGAAATTTTAGATGCAAAAGATTTTAAATCAATCTCAAAAAAAATTAAGGATATTTCAGTTGATGACTCTGGAGCAAAAAGAGTAGATCGTCTTTCAACAATGTGTTCAAGACTGTATTTGAAATTAACATCAAAAGATTATAATCCAGAAAAAAATCACAGTGAAAATTTAGTTCAATTTTTACTTCTTGATACCATCCCAAATGACCTACTCATGAGTTTGTATATGGATTTACAAAAACATGGTGGAGATGAAATCAAAGAAATGACAAGGGATAAAAAATTAGCAAGTAAACTATTATCAACCCTATAAATCAACGATTATGCTTACTAAAGAAGAAAAACAAAACGTTGCCAAAATAAAGAAACTAATTAGAACTAGAGATTTTGAAAAAATAGAAATGGGTATAGAGCTCGTTCGGTCGATTAATAACCCTAAGATATTTGATGAGTTATTAGGAAATGTTGAATATACCTTTGATCAATGGTCTGGATCCTTTAAGCATGATTGGAAAGGAGCGGGTCCAGATGAACATTATTTTCAAACTGCTATACTTGGTTTGTTAAATTTTTCACCAAAGGGTTCAAAAGGATTTGAAATTAGAGATTCTGTTAAAATATTAAAAATTAGAGGAGAAGTTGTTAGCGGCCATTCCTACACGCCTTCTAAAGTATATGCCAAATATTTATCAAATTTTTCTAAACTAAAGTTTCTAAAAATAGAGAGATTTGAAGAAATTATAGGTTTTGAAGAAATATATACATTACCCATTGAAGGCCTTGAAATGGCTTGGTTAGATATACTCCCAAATCATGACGAAAAATGGGGTTTTAAAAAACTTAAAATACTCCATTTGGATTTTCCTAAGAAAGAACTTGTTAATCACTTAGATTTTTTATCAAATCTAGTAACGATTGAAACTTTAAAATTGCAAGCTTCTTTTGGTGCAAAATCTCCTGATTTTTCTATTAATGGATTAAAATTTTTACAAAAATTAAAATTTTTACAAACCTCAGGTTTAGGATATGCTAAAGTTGACATCATTAGTAACCTTATAAATTTAAATTATGTTAAATTATATGAAAGTGATTTAAGTGATATTTCAGGCCTTACTTCATCTAAAGATTTAGAATTCATTGACTTAAATAATGCAAAAAAATTAACCAATATTAGTTCTTTAAGTAAATTAAAAAACATAAAATTAATAGATTTATCATCCACACAAATAACTTCTTTAAAAGGGTTAGAAAACTCTGTTAATATTCACGGATTAAATGCTTCAAGAACACCAATAAAAAATCTTGACGGTCTAGTTAATACAAAAAACATTTATTGTATTGATGTAACTGCTTGTAAAGAATTAGAAAGTATTGAGGGGCTCAAAAACTCTGTGAAATTGAAAGAAATTATCTTAGACAACTGTTCTTCACTTGCAAGTCTAAATGGAATAGAAAACTGCAAGGACTTAAGAGTAATAAAACTTTCAGGAAGTGGAATTTCAAATTTAGATTCCTTAACTAATTGTAAAAAAATATTTAATAATAATCATCCAAAATGGGATGAGGAAACTAATGAATGGTCTGGTAATACTGGATCTCAAGATAATCCTTTTTGGGGCATAACAGAACAGGTAGTTAAAGTTGGCTATGGAAATCTTTATCAAGCAAAATATACAGGAGCAAAATGTAGGGAATACTATCCAAACAGAGATTGGGGTGACCCAACTTTGAATGAGTTTCAAATTAAGGAATGTCTAAATCTAGAGTCCGTTGAGGGTATAAAAAATTCAGGAATTCAACTACTTGTAATCAATGGTTGCCCAAGTATTAAAAATATTGACTATCTGTCAGAATTTTCGCTTTTGCAATGTTGTGATTTTACAGATTGTGCAAATCTTGAAAGTGTTGCCAGTTTATCTGGCCTTAATTTATTAGATGTATTAATACTGAAGAAGTGCTATAAGGTTAAACCAAAACCAAGATTCTTATTAATGGATTCATTTGAAAAAGTGAATGAGTATTTGTCAAAATTTAAGAAAAAAGAATCTGAAATTAAATTAGATACATCAGATAAAGCCACATCAGAAAAACTAGAAAAATTATTACTTTCAGATGATTATAGTAATATTGAATTAGGCTTAGAATTAGCAAATTCAATATCTGATAAAGACATATTCGATTTTTTTCTGGAGGACGTAAAATTTATAAGCAACAAAATTATACCCAACAGTAAATTTTTAGGAAATGATAAAACAAAAATGTTTAGAGATTATGCTTTGGAAGGATTGATTTCAATTGCCCCTGATTCTTGTAAGATTGCAAAGGAAATCAAAGGAAGTTTTAAGGAAAAGACATTAAGTGGATCTAATATTACTTCTCTTCTGTCAGTTTCAGGATTTAGTAATTTAGAAAAACTAACTATTAAAGATACTGACATATCAAATGTTTCTGATTTATCAAGATTAAAGAATTTGAAAACCTTAATATTTGATTTTAATCCAGAATTAAAAAATCTTTCTGGTATTGTTGGTCTGGTCAACCTTGAGAATTTGGGAATAAGAAATTGTAAAAATCTTATTGATTTAAGTCATGTTTCAGACTTTAGCAAGTTATCAGGCATTCAAATAAATGATTGTGGAATAACCTCAACAAATGGATTAAAAAATCTTCCTATGTTGAGAAATATTAATCTAAACGATAATCCCAACCTGGAAAGCATAGATGAAATAGGTCAAATAGGTTCATTAAAAAATGTAACACTAAGTGGATGCCAAAATATTAAAAGCTTAGATTCATTAACAAAACTTTCTAATCTATCATTTTTAAGATTAGAGAAACATAATTTACAAACTGTAGAGGGGATTTCTTCATTAATAAAGCCTCTGATGGAAGGCTTAAGAAAAGAATAAATTATTTTGAGTAAAGACATAAACGAGGAAATATCAAGGTGCATAATTAAGATGCTATTAAAAGAGCCCTTTTATGCACATTTTTTAAGTGGAATTATTAGAGAAGTTACCGACAAAGTTCCAACAGCTGCTGTTGGATTTAAATCAGGAAAAATTACCTTGTATGTTAACGAAAATTTCTTTTTGAAAGAATTAAGATCTATGACTGAAAGAGTTGCTGTTATTAAACATGAAACTCTTCATATAATATTTAAGCATTTGTTTAGAATGAAAACTAAAACTTATGACAACCAACTTTTTAATATTGCTGCTGACATAGTAGTAAATCAATTAATTGCCCCATGGAAATTACCAGATTCAGCAGTTACCTTAGAAACATTTCCCGAGCTAAAACTACCGAAAGATAAATCTGTTGAGTGGTATTACGAAAATTTAAAAAAAAATGCTTCAAAGGATTCAGAATATAAAAAGAGACTAATGGAAATCTCTAAACAGGGTACCCATAGCGACCATAAAATGTGGGGTGAAAATGAAAACTTTAGTATGGAAGTAGTGGAAACCGAGGTAGATAGGATGATTATTCAAGCAAAAGATCGTACATCTGTAAAAGATCATGGTACAATTCCCTTAGGTATCAAATCATTGATTCAAAGTATAATTGAAAAACGTAATCCACAAATAGATTGGAAACGAGCACTAAAGCTTTTTTCATCAACAAGTAGAAGAACAAGAGTTTATCATACTATGAAAAGATTTAGTAAGAGATTTGGTACCCGTCCAGGTATAAAAATTAAAAGATTTCAGAAACTTGCTGTTGCCATAGACACATCAGGTTCAATTAATATAGATGATTTTAATACTTTTTTCAGTGAAATACATAGTATGTGGAAATTTGGTGCTGAGGTTGATGTTCTTGAATGTGACGCTGATGTTCAAAAAAAATATTCATATAGAGGCCGTACACCAGAATTCGTTCACGGAGGAGGAGGCACCTCATTTGACCCAGTTTTTGAACATATTAGATCTAATAGATTTGAAAGATATGATGGTTGCATATATTTAACAGATGGTTATGCGTCTGAACCAAAAATTAAACCACCATGCAAGGTTTTTTGGTGTATTACAAAAGATGGTAAAGTAGGCCCGCACCTTAAATTTGGGAGGGTTGTTAAAATGACTAATTAAAAAATTAAGATATGATTTATTTACATGAAAATGGAGTAACTGTTGTCGCCAAAAGTGGTGCAAAAGGAGCTGTGGGTGGAGAAACTTACGAACTCAATGGAAAAGAATACTATGTTGCAAAAGACCACTGGGATTTAAAACACTTGGTTAAAGGAACTGTGAATAGGACTCAAGGTGTAGAGTCAACCAATTATGATTTAAGTAGAGTGGTGACTAGTAAGGTAACTACAATGAATGGTCTTTTTTCGTATGATTCAGATTTCAATCAAGACATAAGTAGTTGGGATACCAGTAAGGTAAAGTCAATGTCTGAAATGTTCTTGAACTGCGAAAAATTTAATTCGTCAATTGGACATTGGAATACTAAAAGTGTAACAGCAATGCTTTCAATGTTTCAAGGGGCAAAAGCTTTTAATCAACCAATTGGAGATTGGGATACAAGCAGACTAGATAATATATCAAATATGTTTGAAGGTGCAGAATCTTTTAATCAACCGATTGAGAATTGGGATGTTTCTAAAGTTGCTAATATGTTAAGTACTTTTAAGGGAGCTTTATCTTTTAATCAATCTCTTAAAAACTGGAAAATTGGTCATAATACCTTTGAAGGCTGGGATGGTAAGGAATACGCCATGGTTCCTAGAATGTTTTCTCTATTTGAGGACGCTAAATCTTTTAATGGTGATTTAACTGGTTGGAATCCATCAGGGTCATTATTGTGTCTTTTTAAAGGTGCAGAATCTTTTAATCAACCACTAGATAGTTGGAATCTTTCAGGCGTTGACACTGTAAAATCATTATTTGAAGGAGCAACGTCTTTCAATCAAGATATTTCTAACTGGGATACATCAAACTTTTATACAACCGAAAATATGTTTTATGGGGCTTCTTCTTTTAACTCTGATATTAGCGAGTGGAATGTAAGTTTTATAAAAAAAATGAAAAATATGTTTCGAGAAGCTTCTTCATTTAACCAAGATATTAGTAAATGGGATGTTTCTAAAGTTGAAGAAATGACTGGGCTTTTTCAAGATGCTTCCTCATTTAACCAGGATATTAGTAGTTGGAAATTAAATCCAAAAATTAAAAAATCTCGTACCATGTTCTTAAATGCAACTGCTTTTAATGAACAGGATTTTAATCCATTTAATTCGGTTGTTAATGAAAATGTCGCTGTGAAGCCTAAAAAAGTTGATACTGGTATAAAGTTAAGTTCAGAGGACAAAAAAACAATATCGAAAATTAAAAAATTATTAACAGAAAGAGATTATGATAAAATTAATTTAGGATTAGAACTCTTGATTTCTTTAAATAACTTAGAATTGTTTGAGACACTTCTTTTTGATTGTAAAATAGAAAGAGATTATATAGATATTGATGGTACTATTTATGAAACAATAGTTAGAAATAAACTATTCACAGGTTCTGAACCAGCCCAACCTTTTTTAGATTATGCTCTAATTAATGTAATTGCTAATGCACCTAATGATGCTAAAATAGATGATTCACTTAATGTAAATAAGATTTCATTTTTTGATATAAAACTATTCAAATTGGAAAAGATGAATAGCCCTCTTCCTTTAGATAAATTCAATTCATTGAATACTCTGATATTCAATTTTGACTTATTTAATATAAAAGGGGCCCATTACGGGTCAAAAGGGGGGTACAATTATAATGACGGAGATAAAGGAGTTAATATTGAAGATTTTTTTAATGAAAACAATATAACCCATCTAAAGGCGGAAAATGTTAAAGGCAGTTTTAAATGGATGAAAAATTTTAAACAACTTAAATCTTTAGAATTTGATACTTGCAGTGGTTATAACATTGAGGATATTGAAAGTTTTAAATATTTAGAAAATTTGGAAGAGTTAAAATTATCTTCATCAAACTTTTTTAATCTAGATTTTTTAACTGAATGTAAAAATTTAAAGAAATTAGATTTAAGCGTTTCTTACTCTGGGGGCTCATATTCAAATGATAAAAAATTGGAAAATATTAATTTTTTGAATAAGCTAAATAATTTAGAAGATTTAAAATTATCAGGCTTAAATGCATATGAATTTGAAAATTTTGATTTTAGCGGTTTGTATTCTTGTAAACAAATAAAACAATTGTCAATTGATGTTTCAGAATCAACAGACTTGACAGAATTAAAAAAATGTATTTCTTTAGAATCATTAGAACTAAGAGCTGATAATTATGGCCAAGAATTAGACGTTTCTGCAAATATCTCAGAGATAAATGGATTAAAAGAACTAAAAAATTTAAAAAGTATTTCCACTGGAAAACTTTCTTTTTATGGATTGGATAATGGAAATTTAATGAAAGGCTCTAACTCAACAAAAATTATTGAAACAAGTACAAGGGTCAATGAGAAAGATATTGCTTTAGTTGATAATATAAGGCGTTATCAAGGGCTTACTTTTAATGGCACTATATACAGAGAAACTAATGATGACTTGTTTTTTGAATATGATGTTGTGGATGGATTTAAAGATGGGATTTACCGTGAATTTTACTTGCCTAGTGGAAATGTTAAACTAGAAATATTATTTGAAAAAAATAAAATTAATAAGGTTGTTGGGTTTTATGATCAAAATGGAAAAAACATATTAGAAAAAGAAAATTGTATATCAGCATTTGATTTAGACTCAAAAGAAGTACATAGAATTGGTGGAGAAGAAGGGGGATTCATTTACAATGGTAGTCTATTTACAGGTTTTTGTTTATTAGATGTTACGATTGAAAGAAGTTTTTATGGAAGAAATAATAATGAAAAACTTAGAGAATTAATTGAAAATTTAAAAACTTCAAATATTAATAGTGATAACCATACTGATGACAAGGTTTCTCTTCTTTTAAAATTAAAAAACGGAATAATTACTAAAGAAATATTGGTAGCTACGAAAGAAAAGTACACTAAGACATCTGTTGTAAATGATTATGATTTTGATAATATGCCTTCTTCTTTTGATGAGGACACTAAGGAAGCTTTTAAAAAGATGGATAAGGAAAAACAACATAGATTATATATATATATGAATTCACTATTTGATATTCCAGTTATACTTGAAGATCAAAATCAATCTGTGAACAACGATGAAGATCTTGATGGTATGTCAGTGGTTATTTCTGGTGTATTTGAAAATTATTCAAGAAATGAATTAAAAGAATTAATAGAACTTAAGGGTGGAAAATCTTCCTCGTCAATTACAAAAAACACATCATTTGTATTGGCTGGAGACAAAATGGGCCCCTCAAAAAAACAAAAAGCAAATGATTTAAATATTGAAATAATTGGTGAAAAAGAGTTTGCAGAAAAGTATGTCTATAACCAAAATGATAATCAAACATCCTCGAGTGCTGAATTAAATCAAATTTTATTAAGAAATGTTTTAAATCCTAATCCTGAAAAATCAAAATTTGATTATGTGGCAAATAATACAAAAAAACCAAAATTAACTTCAGATGATAGAAAATCTTTTTCAGAAATTAAAAAGCTTTTAAGTACAAGAGATTTTGATAAAATTGACGAGGCGGTTCAAAAATTAGTTTCACTAAATATATTAGAATTATTTGAGACTCTTTTAGATGGTTGTGAAATTACTGTCGAAAAAACCAACTGGGGATATTCAAAGAATTTAATAAAAAACAAAATTTTTACTGGTTCTAGCCCAGCCCAGCCATATTTAAATTATGCGCTATTTTCTGTTATTGCACATACTCCCGAGGGAGCTGAAATTCACGATTCTATTAATAAAAATAATATTATAGATTTAGATTTTAGTGTTTTTGATCTTTCTGCTTTAGAGGATAAGTTTATTCCAATTGAAAAGTTTACTTCGTTAACTTCACTAAAATTTAATTTTAAAATATTTGAAGAGTTTAATAAAGGAGCAAAAAATATAAACCGTGAGAATTGGTTTGCTAATAACAACATAAGTAAACTAGATGTTGATGTTTCTGGAAGTTTACAGTGGATGAAAAATTTTACTCATTTAAAATCTTTGAATTTTAGATTTGGTTATTATCCAATAAACCATATTGAAAGTTTTGAATTTCTTGAAAATTTAGAGGAATTATCATTAAAAAACTTTAATTATCAACAAGTCTTTAAAAACCTTGATTTTTTAAAAAAATCTAAAAAAATTAAAAAGTTTTCATTAGATGTTAAAACATCTTATGATGCCACTGAAAAGTTAGAAAATATAGATATAATTAAAAATTTTACTGAACTAACTGACTTAGAAATTACTGGAATTTACGGTGAATTGAGTCTAGATTTTTTACTTTCATGTAAAAAAATAAAGAATCTCAAATTGAAAATGAGTAATTCAAAACATCATACAAATATTTTTGAATTACTTAATAACTGTTCTGCTTTAGAAACATTAAATATTGAGGGTATCGATAGTTATAATATTAAGGGTAAAGTTTTAAATATAAATGGTTTGAATGGATTACCAAACCTTAAAAATTTCTCATTAAATAAGGTGAATATTTCAACTTCGGATAATTCGATTTTTATAAACTAAAATTATCTATTGATGGGTAATACTATTTTGTCTGAAAAACTTCTTAGGGAATCAATTGATTATTACAATGAATTAAAGAGTTTAGACTGTGTAGTTAAAAACAGTATGCCAATAGTATTTTTTGGAGATATAGACAATTATATCAAACAGGATTATAGAATCATTACCGCTGCTCTAAATCCCTCAGATGTAGAGTTTTTGAACAATAAGAATGATGATTATTCTTGTATTCATAGATTCCCAGATTATAATAATACAACTGTTTCACTAGAAAAATCATGTAAAAACTATTTTAATAATAATCCTTATAATAAGTGGTTTGGACAAGATAATGCTGGGTTTAAGCCCTTGTTAAATGGAATGGGTTATTGTTATTATCCCAACTCTAAGAATCTTAAAGCTGTATTACATACAGATTTGTGTTCTCCAATTGCAACAAACCCAACATGGAGCAAATTAACCAAAAATGATAGGAGCATACTTGAAATAAAGGGTTTTGATTTATGGAAAAACTTAATAACAGAATTGAAGCCTAACTTAATAATAGTCTCAGTAAAAAACGCTTATTTAGATTCAATTGAATCATCGCCGATATTTGGTTTTAAAAAAGTAGGGGATCCAATAAATCCAATATACAGTAAAAACAACACCTACAAATATGAAATTATCCATTATAAAGGAGAAATTAATGGTTTTAATACCAGTTTATTATGGGGTAGTGCCCAGAACACACCCTTTCAACCATTTAAAAGTAAAATTGACATTGGGGAAAGGTTAAAAAAATATTTTATAACTTAATAAAAATAACAAAAGCAATATCAATTGGCTAGAAAAGTAAAATTTAATATTAACGACACTCTTTTAGAATCAGGAATAGTGAAAGTAGATAGAGCTAAACTGTATGGTTCTACCAAAAAAATTGTTAGAGATATGAAAGGTAATGAATGTGTACTTTCAAATCTATACAACGGAGACAGAATTTTACCTAAAGGATCAATTTCTCAAGTGTTATTAGATAATAAAGGATTATTTGTAAGTAGATCATCATTAGTTGGTTTCAATTCAAGTAACAAAAAAGTTGATAAAGTAAACTCTATTTTTTCTATTGATAACAACTGTGAAAAAGTAGATTTAGATGAGTTTTTATCAGTTAATGTAAAATCAATTTATCAGCTAACTATAGAGGAAGGTGATCAAGAGAAATGGAATATCCTTTTTGCTAACGATGAGATTTACCATTTTGTATTTAATTATAGAGAAGATTATGAAGGAGATGATGCCTATATAATTACTAATGGCTCAAATTTATTCATAACTGTAGGTACTAAAAATGATTTTGAATTTTTAGAACAGAATAATATTGTTATTGATGACGAGGAAGATGAAGAAATTGATGATGAATTAGATTTTTCAATGTTTTAACTAATTTTATGATTAGATATATACAAATAGAAGATAGTAACAAGATAGATGCAGAAATAACCTTTAAATCAATAAAAAAAGGGAATCAAATCTATATGGCTCTTGAAAATGGAGAAAAACCTATTAATAAGAGAGTACTTAAATCAACTAAAGAAAATTCATTAGACTTTCTAATTGGTAAAAACAACCCAAGTGATGATGATTACAGTGCTTTTTCAGAAAGATTAATACACAAAGATGATGAAATTGATTTTGAGTTATTTGGTAAATTTATTGATAAAGTTGATAAAATTTATACAAATCAGGAATTAAAACCTGTTTTTAATGTTAATATTTCAGAACAAATAATAAATCCAAAAGGTGAGTTAATTGAAGAAAAAGAAAAAGCATATAGTAAGTCAAATATAAATGGAGAAAGTATAGTTAAGTGGACTGGAAAGTATATACCAAAAAAAAAGCTTTTTAATAAAGTTGTTTTAGCTTCTAAGTACCAGTTAAAACATATCAATGGATTGACATTTGATTTTTTATATAAAATAGCAAAAGATTTACACGAAAAAGATTCATTTATGATGTTAGGAGGGGGTAAAGGAAATGAACCAATAATAATAAATGATGGAGGTAAGCCATATCGTGCATTTTTAGAAGGTAGGATTAAAGACAAATCTTATATACTTATAATGCATTTGTCAAATCAAGAATATAAATCATTATGAATTATCCAGAAAAAATTCTTAACTATAAACATAAAGTAGCAGGAAAATACCTTCCGGTCAGAAACGATCAAATACTTAAAAGAGTATTTGAAATGGACAAGTATTATGTTTCAACAAAAATTGACGGTAATATATGTTTTGTTAATAAGGAGAGTAATGGGATTTCAATTGTAAGTCATAACAATAATAGTTTCAAAAGACCTGAATTAGAAAAAGAGTGTTCAGAAATTTTAAAAAATAAATGCGGATTATTTGTTGGTGAAATTTATCTACATGATGAATCTACAAGAACAAGATCTTATGATTTAAAGAGAGAAATTGGTAATAATTCAAGCGATATTAGAATTGCTTTATTTGATATAATAAGTTTTGAAAATAAAGATTACAAGGAAAATGAGTGGAAAGAGAAAAAGAAAATATTATCAGATAATTTTAAATCAGATGGTAAAGTTTATTTTTTAAATGAGATAGAACTTAGTTCAAGAAAAGATATTGAAGAAATATTTAATAAAACAATTATTGAATCTAATGAAGAAGGGTTAGTTGTGAGAGGGGAAAATGGTCCAGTTTTTAAAATTAAAGAATATCATAGTTTTGACATGGTGATTCTGGGTTATGTTAACGGATATACAAATAACTTTTCTTTGATGAAAGAGATATTAGTTGGGGTAATGACTGAAGAAAATAAATTTCTTATTACAGGTGTCGTAGCAAATGGATTTGATATAGAGCAAAGGAAAAAGCTTTCTAAAGATTTTGAGAAAATAAAAGTTGATTCAGATTCAATAATAGTTTCAGGTGCAAAAATTCCATTTACAATGGTAAAACCAATACATGTTGTTGAAATTGAGTCGACAGATATAATCAATTCAACATCTGATGGTTTTATAAAAAAATATAGTATAAATTTTAAAGATAAATATTCTTTTGATAAAAAAACTAATTCAGTTAGTCTTACAACCCCAGTATATACAAGATTTAGAGATGATAAAAAGGTAAACTTGAACGATACAGGAATAAATCAAATAACAAGAGTTATTGAAATTTCTGAGGAAGAAAGTAACAACTCAGTAAAACCCAAATCAAAAATTATAAATAAAGAAGTTTATACAAAAACTATGAAGGGTGCTACGAATGTTAAAAAGTTTTTAGTATGGGATACTGCATCAAAAGACGATAACTACCCAAAATTTGTTTATTATAAAATTGATTATTCACCTACTAGAGCATCCAAATTAAATAGGGATATTAAAGTTTCAGATGATAAAAAACAAATTCAAAAAATATTTACAAATGAAATTGAATCAAATATTAAAAAAGGTTGGATTAAAATATAAAAAGGTGAATTAATAACTATTCAATGGGACTAATTAATCATATAAAAGATATTTTTGATGATGATAAACATTTGGAGGAAAACCCATTCTTTAGTTTATTAATCTTTACACCAGCTTCAATTATTAGCTCTGTTATTAGTATTCCATTAACTATAATTGGTATAGTATTTATTCCATTTGGTAAAACTGTTCAGAAATTTTCTACAAAAATTCTTCTTTATATTCAACATGGTATATCAATGGGACACCTATATTATTTTGAGGAATATATATTTGATACTCTTGAACCTAAAGATATAGTTATAGGTGGGGCTTTAGGTATAATTGCATTTTATAGAACAATTAAAAGATTTGTTGATGAAACAATGATTAAAACTTTTGGTTAAAAGCAGATAATTTTAGTCTGCGAGAGTTTTTTGCATAAATTCTTTTGCAAACTTGAAAGATTTGCTTCTCGCAGTTTTATTTCCTCCTATAGTTACTCCTCTTTCTACACAGAAAAGAAATCCTATTTTTTGTAAAAAAGGATTTGTCATAGGAATATTCAGATAATTCATTAGTATATCTCCAGATGTGTTAACATCAAACATACAATCTTTGAAACTATACCCATTTTCATTAAATTCTAATTCTCCTTTTCTATCAAACCCATGATGAGAGTTTTCGTATACGGTTATATTAATGTTTGATTTAGCTAATTTATCTACAAAATCATTACAAGGTTCTGCAGGTGTCCAATCGTCTAATTCACCTATAAGAATATGAATTGGTGCTTTGCTAAAATTCATGTCCTCAAAATCAAAAAAACATGGTGGATAAAAAGCTAAATGAGATGCAAAGTTTACAGATTCACCTAAAGTTTTAATTATTGGATTCCATGCAGAAAACAAGGTTACTCCTCCGCCTAAACTCCATCCAGTAATTGAAATTTTATCTTTATTAATTGATTTATGATCGGAAAGTTTTTCCAATGCTTTGTAAGCATCAAGGACCATTGCTGCTACTGTAACTTGATTTTGTTTTCCAACAGTTGATACAATATTTCGACTTTTAAAACTATTTAATTCAAATGTTGCATAACCCATATCTTGATACATTTTCATGTAATCATAGTGATGGTCTTTCCATCCCTCACTTCCAGCAACTCCAATTATTAACGGATATTTTTTAATAGGATTTATTGTATCTAAAGGAACAGTTAATTGTCCAAAAACTTCTTGTTTAGTACTATTGGATTTAGAAATAATTTCGCTAAAAGAATATGGGTTGGAACTAGTAAATACTATTTTTTCTTTTATAATTTGACTCCAACCTAAGGACGCAGTTAGAAAAAAAAATATTGTTAAGGTTGATTTAGAATAATGCATATTATATAAATTAAATTATTTTTTCAATCCTGCTTTTAACTTTGTTAAATGTAATAATATCTCCATTTTTTTTACCTAAATATTCTTTTGCAATGGGTGAATTTGGAGAAATGCAGTAAATTTTATTTGTATTACTTTTATAAATTTCAGACGAAATAGATATAAAATAATTTTTAGTTGTTGTAAATATTATTGACCCAATTTTAACATTCAGATTATTAGGTTTTACCGATTTTACTAAAACAAGATTCTTTTTTAATCTCTCAATTTCTTTTATTCTGTTACTGTTTTTTTCTCTTTCAATTTGAATCATTGCTCGAGTAGTTTCATGTTTGTCACCTGCACTACTTTTAGTCTCTTCATTTAATGATTTAAAAAGCTCTTGATCAATTTTTAAATAATTTTTCAATTTACTATTTATGTTGTTTTCGCAATGATCAAATAATAAGTCTTTTAAATTTTTCATTGAGCAGATTTGTAAAGTCCAAGTTCAGAAACTAATGGTCTGTCTTTTGAATAAACAATTGTAAATCTTAGGTTTTTAACTATTAAAGGCCTGAATTTTATTAATCTTTTTGTTCCAACTGTAGTTCCTTTTTCAATTATAATCCATTTTTCATTTACTTTTATTTCGAAAATAAATTCTTTTATTCTTTGTCCTAGATTGATATTCTCTGAGATTTCAAAAATATCAACTAATTTTTCATTCTCAAGAGTAATGTTAATTACGTTATTATTATTTGATTTAAAAGGGGAAAATGTATTAATATTCTTATCAATGATCTTATTAATGGGATGACTCTTGTTATTAAATAATATTTTAGACTCTTCTAATAAATTTTTATTAAAAGTGTTTTTTAAAAATTCACCAAGTTCTAGCATTCGTTCAGAATCATTTTCGTGTATCAATCCTCTTGTATCAACAGGGATATTAAGTAATAAAGAACTGTTTAGTCCAATCGAATTAAAATATATATCAACTAACTTATCTAAAGATTTAACCTTGCCATCTTCTTCAGGATGATAATACCATCCAGGCCTAATAGAAACATCTGTTTCAGTAGGAATAAAATGAGTTCCTAATTCTTGTCCAGACGAAAATTTATTGTAATCTGGCATGCCCCCATACAAGCTGTCACGATAAATATTTGACCATGTAGTCTTATTTGCATAACCTTTTTCATTACCAACCCATCTTACATCAGGACCTGCATCACTAAAAACAACTGCGTTTGGTTGTAGTTTTCTAATTATCTTATGAGTATTCGACCAGTCGTAGTATGTTTTTTTATCAACTTTTCTTATTTCATTAGCACCTCCATAGTATCCATTTCCACCGTTAGCTCCATCAAACCATACTTCAAATATTTCTCCATAATTAGTTAAAAGTTCAGTTAATTGATTTCTAAAGTATGTAATATAATTTTCTGTTCCATAATCTGGATGATTTCTGTCCCAGGGTGATAAATATATTCCTAGTTTTAAATCGTATTTTTTACATGATTTTTCTAAATCTTTTATCAAATCTCCCTTGCCATTTTTCCATGAACTATTTTTAACTGAATGTTCTGTGTATTTACTTGGCCAGAGTGAAAATCCATCATGATGTTTTGCTGTTATAATTATTCCTTTCATGCCTGATTCTTTAATTATTCTAGCCCATTGATCTGTATCAAGTTCAGACGGATTAAAAGTTGTTGGTGATTCATCACCATAACCCCATTCCATGTTAGTAAATGTGTTCATGTTGAAATGAATAAAAGCATAATATTCCATCTCCTGCCATAATTTTTGTCTTTCTGAGGGAATTGGCTCTACAGTTTCATATGTTTGATTACAAGAGTATAGAATTATAATAACAAGGCTTAAAATATTTTTCACATCTTTAAATTAGGGTTTTTATTTTATTAACTTAGATTTAAAATTTAATATAATGCCAAAAATATTAGTAACGGGTGGGTTAGGCTATATTGGAAGTCACACAGTTGTAGAGTTGCATAATCAGGGTTACGAAGTTATAATTATTGATGACCTATCAAATACCTCATTAAATGTATTATCTAATGTTTGTAAAATCACCAATTCATCATTAAATTTTGTTGAGTTAGATTTAAAAAACTCTGTTAAGACAAAAGAATTTATTTCAAACAATAATGATATTGATGGTGTAATACATTTTGCAGCTTCAAAAGCAGTCGGAGAAAGTGTTGAAGATCCTTTAAAGTATTATAATAATAATCTTTCTTCCATGATTAATCTATTAAAGGAATTAATTAAATTAAATAGGCAGATAAATTTTATTTTTAGTTCTTCTGCCACTGTTTATGGAAAACCAATTAATCTTCCAATCACCGAATTTGAACCAATTAAAAAAGCAGAATCACCTTATGGTAATACTAAGCAAATAGGAGAGGAGATAATTAGAGATTTAGTAATTTCAAATTCAAATTTTAAAGCTATTTCATTAAGATATTTTAATCCTATAGGAGCACATTCTTCATCTTTAATTGGTGAATTACCAATCGGGGTTCCTCAGAATTTAGTTCCGTATATTACTCAAACAGCAATTGGAATTAGAAAGGAATTAACTGTTTTTGGAAACAATTATTCAACTAATGATGGTTCTTGTATTAGAGATTATATTCATGTAGTTGATTTAGCAAAAGCACATACAAAATCTTTATATAAACTTCTTAATGTTAATGAAGATAACTACTACGATACTTTTAATATTGGAACAGGAAAAGGAACTTCAGTCTTGGAGCTTATTAATTGTTTTGAAACAGTTACTGGAAATAAATTAAATTTTAAAATAGGAGATCGTAGAAAAGGAGATGTAGCAGAATGTTATGCTGATGTTTCTAAATCAAATGAACATTTAAATTGGAAAACTAAACTTTCAATTGAGGATGCTCTTTTGTCATCATGGAATTGGGAAAAAAATATAAAAAATGAAAAATTATAATAGAAGGAATTTTTTAAAAAAATCTACTCTTGGGGCAGTCGCTGCATCAACTCTTAGTATAAGTTGTCAAGAAAATATGTTAAAATCTTCCCCAGGAATTTATATGGGTAATTTTTCTGATAAACCTTTCAAAAATATTAAAGCTGCTTTTATTGGACTTGGTGCAAGAGGCCCTGGTCATTTAAAAAATTTTTCTACTCTAAAAAATACTCAGGTAGTGGCATTGTGCGACTTATATGAAGATAATGTAAAAAGGGAGTCTGAAAGATTGAAAAAGTATAATGATTTTTCAAATGATGTAATGTTATATTGGGGAAATGAAAATATTTGGAAATCAATGCTTAAGGAAACTAAGCCTGATATAGTTTTTATATGTACTAATTGGAAAAATCATGCTCCTATGGTCATACAAACTATGATTGATGGAGCTCATGCTTTTTGTGAAGTCCCTCTTGCTCTTACAACTAATGAAATGTGGGATATTGTTAATACGTCTGAAAAAACTCAGAAGCACTGTATGATGATGGAGAATGTTAATTATGGTAGAGAAGAATTGATGTATCTAAATATGTGCAGAAAAGGAGTTATTGGTGATCTATTACATGCTGAAGCTGCGTATATTCATGAACTTAGATTTCAAATGAATCAAGAAGATAGAGGTACAGGATCCTGGAGAACGAATCATTATGCTGAAGGAAATGGTAATTTATATCCAACTCATGGACTTGGCCCTGTAGCTCAATATATGAACATAGCTAGAAAAGAAGATAATTTTAAAACAATTGTTTCGTATTCAACACCAGCTATAGGAAGAAAATTATATGCTAACAAGAATTTTGATAAAGATCATAAATGGAATAAATTAAACTACAATAATGGAGATTTAAACACTTCAATTATAAAAACAAATTTAGGAAGGACAATTTTAGTTCAGTGGGACGAAACAAGTCCTAGACCATATACTAGACATAACTTAATTCAAGGTTCAAAAGGTACGCTTACAGGTTTTCCAACAAGAGTAGCTCTAGAAAGTGGTTTTGAAGGAGTTTCTAAAGATCATCACTCATGGATTCAAGGAAAAGATTTAGAACTACTTTATGAAAAGTATGATCATCCTTTATATAAAAAGTTAAATTCTAAAACAAAGCAATCTGGACATGGTGGTATGGATGGAATAATGATGTATCGCATAGTAGAATGTTTACAAAAAGGTCTACCACTTGATCAAAATGTATATGAAGGATGTTTTTGGAGTGCTGTTACACCTTTGAGCGGAAAGTCAATTAATGAGGATGGAATGCCACAGGAATTTCCAGATTTTACTAGAGGAAATTGGAAAAAAACACTTCCACTTAAGATAATAACATAAATGATGATTAATGATTCTTTAATCATTTTGGCAGCTGGTCTTTCTTCTAGAATGAAAAAATCAGTTTCAGTCAATAATTTAAGTAAAAATTCAATTGAACAAGCAAATAACAGAGAGAAAGGATTGATAGGAATAGATAAAAATGGAAAGCCATTAATTCATTATTTATTACTCAACGCAAAATCTGCAGGTTTTAAAACAATATATTTAGTAATTGGAAAAAATTCTAAAAATTTTAAAAATTATTTTAATGAAAATAAATACAATGGTTTAGAAATTAAATTTGCTATTCAATATCTTGAAAAAAACAGAACAAAACCCTCTGGAACTGCGGATGCATTATTTCAAGCTGTGACTCAATTTCCGTCACTAAAATCTTCACATTTCTGTGTTTGTAACAGTGATAATCTTTATTCCTCTAAAGCTCTGTATAGTGTAAGAACCACTACTTTTTCAAACGCATTTATTTCTTATGACAAAAACTACCTCAATTTTAGCATAAAAAAAATCAACTCTTTTTCAATTTTAAAACTTAATAGTAATGGATTTTTAGAAGATATTTTAGAAAAGCCTGAGTTAAAAGATTATGACTCTTTTAAGGACAAAAACGGTAAAATAAGAGTTAATATGAATCTTTTTAAATTTAATGGTTTAGTATTCTTGGATTATTTAAAAAGCTGTCCGTATGACAAAATAAGAAATGAAAAAGAATTACCAACTGCAGTTTTAAACTTAGCAAAAGACAAACCAGAATCTGTTTATGGAATTCCATTTGAAGAACATGTGCCAGATCTTACATCAAAAGATGATATTACTACTTTAAATAAGTTATTGGATTCAAATTAATTTTATTTTAAAAAATGGTACTCCCATTCTTTTAAAGAATTACTTTTTAGATTGTATTTACTTTTATTTAATAAACTTTGAAAATCACCTTCTATTTCAGTTTTGAATTCTAATTTTTCATTTGAAAGATTTGCAATAAAATACATTGACTCATTACCCTTTGACCTTTTAAAGCAAACTATTTTATTGTTTTCCATTTCTATTACTTCAAATTTAATCTCTGGATCAATATTTAATAAATCGTTTTCTTTTTTGATTATGTTCAAATTTGAATAAAAATTATAAAAATCTGATTTATTTTTAGGAATAAAATCTTTTTCAAAAAACTCTAATCTTTTCTCTAAACCATATTCTTGTCCATTATAAATAAGAGGAATGCCTGGAAGAAAGTATGTTATTGCACCAAAAGTTTTAGCTCCTTTTCCATATCTATCGAAAACTGTGCCAGCCCACGTGTTCTCATCATGGTTTGACGTGAAGTTCATTAAAATATGACTAGAACTATAGTCATTTATATTTCGATTTATATTGTCTTTTAAATCATTAGATGTTTTTTCTTTTTTATAAATGCTATTTAAAACGTGATGTCCAGACCAATTGTAACTCATATCAAACATTTCAATAAGTTCAAATCCCCCAGGATGATACCCATCAGATTCTGCCAACATTAAAACATTTTTTATCTTTTTAAGCTTGTCTATAGATTTCTTCCAGAAGGAAGGAGGACAACTGTGTGCAGCATCCAATCTATATCCATCAATATCATGTTCTTTAACCCAGTACTCCATTGCTTCAATCATTTCATTTTGCATATCCATATTATCAAAATTTAGATCAGCAACATCAGTCCAACCCCAGGATTTTCCAGTATCTGGGTTAATAGGGTCTGTAATCTCACCATCATTATTTTTTGTATAGTATTCTGGGTTTGTTTTTATCCAATCATGATCCCAGCCTGTATGATTTGCAACCCAATCAAGAATTACAAGCATCTCATTTTTATGAGCTTCTGCAATTAACTCATCAAGATCTTCTTTGTTTCCAAATTCCGAGTTAACTTCTTTGTAATTAGAAACTGAATAATAACTTCCAAGTGTCCCTTTCCTTTTGTTTTGGGAAATAGGATGAATAGGCATAAGCCATATTATTTTAACTCCTAAATCTTTAAGTTTGTGTATATCTTTTGTAAAATCATCAAAATGACCAGTTTCTGAATATTGCCTAACATTTACTTCGTAAATTACTCCATTTTCAATATTATCAATTGAAAAAGATTTATTATTATTTTGACATGCAACACTTAAAAGAGTTAAAAAAAGTAATAATTTTTTCATTTTTAATTAATTTTGATTGTTTTAGGATAAATTGTTGTCTCTTGGTTATTTAATACAATATCAATTTTTTCTCCTAGTAATAATTCTATTTTAGTTTCATGTTTGTTAATTAACACACTGATTTTTCTGTTTTTAATATTAAGTTTAAAACTGTAACTATCCCAATTTTTTGGAATGTTTGTGTTTATATATAGTTTTTCTTTAAATATTCTAACACCAGCAAACCCTTCGATAATACTCATCCATGAACCACCCATTGAAGTTATATGTAATCCTTGTTTAATTTCTTTATTGTAATCGTCTAAATCTAATCTGCTTGCTCTAATATAATACTCATATGCTTTTTCAATTTTATTCATTCTTGAAGCTAAAATACTATGAATACATGCTGAAAGTGAAGACTCATGCACTGTAAATTGCTCATAATAATTAAAATTACTTTCTAATTCAGATTTAGAAAAATCATTTTCGAAAAAATAAAAACCTTGTAGTACATCAGCTTGTTTTATATAAGGTGATCTAAGAATTTTATCCCAAGACCAATTTTGATTAATAGGTCTTTCATCTGATTTAATATTATCAATAGGCTGTAAATCTTTGTTTAAGAACCCATCATTTTGAATAAATACATTTAAATCTTTTGAATATGGAAGATGTATGTTTTTAATAATTTTTTTCCAGTTTGCAATTTCTTGGATATTTATATTATTGTTCTTAAAAACAATCTCTTTATCTATGTTTTTTCTTTTTGCTATTTCAGAAAGTTGTTTTATAGTAAATTCTAAACACCATTTAGCACTATAATTAGTATACCAATTATTATCGACGTTATTTTCATATTCATTAGGACCTGTAACGCCAAGAATTACATATTTATTTATTAATTGGGAGTAATTAACTCTTTGTTGCCAGAATCTTGAAATAGCAATTAATATTTTAATTCCTTTGTTTTCTAAAAATTTATAATTTCCAGTTGTAGTTACGTATTTTTTTATGGCTTGTGCGATAGCTGCGTTCCTATGAATTTCTTCAAATGTAATTTCCCATTCGTTGTGACATTCCTCTCCGTTAACTGTAACCATAGGATATAAAGCAGCACCATGATTTAATCCTATTTTTTCAGCATTTTTAATTGCGTTTTTTAGCTGATCATAACGTTGATTAAGTAGGTTTTTTGCAACAGTTGAATCTTTCGTTCCTAGATAAAAAGGAATACAATAAGCTTCAGTATCCCAATATGTCACACCACCATATTTTTCTCCTGTGAAACCTTTTGGGCCAATGTTTAAACTTGAATCATTCCCGTTAAAAGTTTGATTTAAATGAAAAATATTAAATCTAATCGCTTGTTGAGACTTAACATCACCGTTAATTATTATGTCAGAATCATCCCAAATTTTTTTCCACTCATCAGTATTTTCTTTACATAAGTCAATAAAGCCTGTTTTTAAAGCATTTTCACATTCTTTTTCAATTATATTATTAAAATCTTTTTTTCTAGAGTCGTTGGAATTTATATATCCACCAACTTTAAAAATTGTTAATTCGTCATCTTTATTTAAAGAAAAAACACTAGACGATCCTATTAAATTTTCATCATTACTTTCTAAATATTTTATATCAACTTTTTTATTGTTCAATGAATATGTTGATTTGAAAAATGTTGATATTTGAAATTCTGAATTAATAACTTTAGAGTTAACTATACTTAAGTTGTTTTTTGAAATTGAATCAATTGTTTGTAAAAAAGGTTCATTCCAGTTAGAATCATTATTTCTTACATTTATATCAATACATGGAAATACATTTATATTGACATTATCATCAAAAACTTTGATTTTGTAATTTATGGCACCAATATTTACTCTTTTTAATGAAATGAATTTTTTAGACTGAATTTCAATCTTTATTGAATTATTTGTTAGAACTAAAGCTTTTCTTTCACACCATCCTTCTTTCATGTTTAATTCTCTTTTGAATGAGAGAATTTTACATTTATTCAAATCTAAAAGCTGGTTATTTATTGAAATTCTTATTTTGTTCCAATTTGGACAATTTACCATTTTTGCAAAATATTCTGGATATCCTTTTTTCCACCATCCTACCTTAGTTTTATCCCGAAAATATATTCCACTTATATAGTTTCCAATTGTTTTATTATTGGAGAAATCCTCTTCAAAATTCCCTCTTTGTCCAATCTTTCCATTTCCTAAACTAAAAATACTTTCAGAATCAATCATTTTAGTTGAATCAAATTTATTTTCGATTATAGACCACGGGTCTAAGATGTATTTATTCTTAAGCATTATTTAAATTCTTTTAAATTTATTTCCTCAAACTTTTTAAAAACTTTGTTGGCAATATTTAACTTACTAGATTTTCCAATACCAATAGTCTTCATTTTTATTTTATTCCCAGCAATTATTCCTGCCTCTGAATCTTCAAATATTACGCAGTTTTCCGGTTTTGAATTTGTTAGTTCAGATGCTAAAATAAATCCTTCTGGATCAGGTTTAGAAGCCTTAACGCTATTGCCATCAACAATAGCATCAAAATAGGAGATAAGATTAAGTTTTTTTAGAATATATTTTGCATTTTTACTTGATGAGTAAAGAGCTATTAAATGATTTTGTTTTTTTGCATTGTTAATAAAATCATACACTCCATTTATGATATTAGATGAGTCAATATTTGATATTTTTTTTAAATAAATATCATTTTTTTTCTTTAATATTTTATCAAATTCATCTTTGCTTACATTCAGTTTTGCCCATTTCAATATTTTATCCAAGCATTCAGATCTACTAACACCTTTTAGTTCTTCGTTTTTTTCTGGACTAAGATTATAGTTTAAACTTAAACAAATAGACTTCCAAGCATGAAAATGATAATTTTCAGTATCAGTTATAACACCATCTAGATCAAAAATAAAGGTTGGTATAGTATTCATGTTTAATAGCTAATTGTTTTTTTGTCTGTTATAAGTAAATTCAATAATCCAGCAAAAATTAAAGATAATCCAGCAATTACCATCGAAAATATCACCTTATCTCCAATTAAATTGGTTAATATATTTATTCCTCCAATTGCTGCAATTATTTGAGGAATTACAATGAACATATTAAATATCCCCATACTTGTCCCCATACTTTCTTCATTAACTGAGCTTGACAACATTGCATAGGGCATAGATAAAATACTTCCCCAAGATATTCCTATCAAACTAAAAGAAATTAATAATAAATTATGATTTGAAATAAAATACATTGATATAAAACCAATCCCGCCTGCAATTAATGACCAAAGGTGTATTTGTTTTCTGTTAATAATTCTTTTAGAGCTATAAAGGGTGAGAATTAAAGCGAACAACATTGAAGAAAGCCCATATGTTCCCATATAAGAGCCAGTTAGATTTGAAGCCTTTTGAAAATCTAAATTTTCAGAATTATATTGGGCCAGTTCAACTTTGTTAGTTAAATCAAAATCACTCATTACTGGAATAGGAGCATTAAATACGTGTTCAGTAATGGCTGGATTAGCCATGCTCCACATTGTAAAAAACGCAAACCAGCTAAAAAACTGAATTAAACCAAGTTTTTTCATTGTTAAAGGCATATCAATGAAATGATTTGTAAATTCATTTAACATAGATTTGAAACTTCTATTTTGCTTTTGTCTAAATTCTTTCAAATCTTTTGGAGGGTATTCTTTTGTAGTAAAAATTGTAAATAATATTGATGTTAGAAAAACAAATGCTCCAATTCCAAATGCAAATTTTACTGAATCTGGAATAACTCCAGGTTCAGCAACATCACTTACACCTAAACTACTTATGAAATAGGGTAAGTTACTTGCGATCCAGGTTCCAATACCAATTATTAATGTTTGAGTTATGAATCCATATGATCTTTGTGAATCAGGAAGTTTATCAGCAACAAGGGCTCTAAATGGTTCCATGCTTATGTTTATAGATGCATCAAGAATCCATAAAAAACCAGCGGCCATCCAAAGAGTAGATGAATAGGGAACAAAAAATAATGTTATTGAACTTAAAATTGCACCAATTAAAAAATAAGGTTTTCTTCTCCCAAGAATAGGGTGCCATGTATTATCGCTTAGATAACCTATTATAGGTTGTACAATTAATCCTGTTAGAGGAGCCGCTATCCATAAAAGCGGAATACTAGCTTCTTCTACACCAAGTGTTTGAAAAATCCTAGACATAAACCCACCCTGAAGAGCAAACCCAAATTGAATTCCTAAGAACCCAAAACTCATATTCCATATTTCCCAAAAGCCTAACTTTTTTTTCATATAAAAAATAAAAAAATTACAGACATGATGTCTATTAGATATTACGTGTTTATAGGAAATGATTAACCTTAAAAAGGTAATTTTAAATGAATCAAAACCATAAACTAATTGAGAAGTAGATTTATAATTTTGAAATGCTAATATATTATTTTTTTAAACTTTAATTCATAATTAATTCAAAAATCTACTATAACGTTATAGTAAATTTAATAGTGAATCAAGAGGATTCTCTCTTAATTAATGAACAATTTATAATTTCTGTTTTGTGTTCTTTACTACTTGTTTTTCCAGTTAATTTATTTATTAAAAGTTTAGCTGCTCTTTCGCCCATGATTTCTCCGTGTTGACTAATTGTAGATAAAGATGGAGAGGAGTATCTAGAAATAACACCATCGGTAAATGATATTATTGCAATTTCATTTGGAACCGTAATCTTATTTTTTTTAAGAACTTTTAAGGCTGACCCAGCATAAATTTCGTTTACTCCCAATATTGCGTCAACTTTTTTAATTTTTAGAACTTTTTCTAATTCATTTTCCAAAAAAGACATCTCTAATTGGCTTCCTTTTTTATCTTTAACTTTTATAATTAAATCGCTATCAGGAATAATATCGTTGTCTTTTAATGCTTCTAAATACCCTTCTGTTCTAAGGTTTCCGACACTGACATAGTCCTCAGATGTTAACAGAAGAATATTAGTTCTATTATCATCAATTAAAGCTTGAGTAGCTTCTTTGGCAGCCTGTTTATCATTAACTATAACTTTATCACATTTGACATCATTAATAACCCTATCGAATAGAACAACTGGAATTCCTAAATCAATAGTTTCTTTAATATGGTGAAAATCTTGCATCTTTAGGGTCTCTTTCGCTATTGACATTATAATTCCATCTATATGTCCGTTTGCAAGGGTCTCCATATTCAGTACTTCTTTCTCAAAGGATTCATTCGAAACAGCTATAATAACATTATAACCACTTTCAGTTGAAAATTTTTCAATACTATTGATTACTATTGAAAAAAAGTG